>MDSV01084664.1_pt1 | contig 18209 bp, 13 predicted proteins | sample 810851 | NCBI WGS metagenome assembly MDSV01 (sample SAMN05326640, study PRJNA326480) | marine metagenome | isolation source: seawater | place: Atlantic Ocean: North East | collected 2012 | reverse complement strand
TGAGTAAAAGTTGTATTCTTAAAATTTCCATAGAGCATAATGATATCCTATTAGTTACCCTAAAATTTAATGTAGTCAGTGATGGTGGCGCTGTCATTACTGGATATGGATTTAGAGAGTAAAATCTATAGGAAGTTAATTTTTAAAAGATGTTTTGCCATAAATGGTAATGAATGTGCATGTAGCAATTTAAGTTGAGGTTGTAAATAGGTTTACAATCGTACGGTTTTTTGTTTGTAAAATGACTATTAAATCTGATTTTTTGTTAAAAAAAATTCCATATAACTATAATTAAATATAAATTATACTTTCAAATTAAAAGTATAAAGGATTTATATGGAAAAAGTTTTAGTCACTGGCATTTCTGGATACATAGGTCACCATTGCGGGGCTGAGTTACTTAAAAATAATTTTTTTGTAAGAGGCTCATTAAGAAACCTATCAAAAAGAGGTGAAGTCATTAACGGAATATCAAAAGTAGTTGACCCAAAAAATAATTTAGAATTTTGCGAACTAGACCTACTAAATGATAATGGTTGGGAAGAAGCCATGAGAAATTGTGATTATGTTTTACATGTTGCTTCTCCATTCCCTATGGCAGATCCAAAAATTGAAAACGATGTGATTTTACCAGCAGTTGAAGGTACAAAAAGAGCGATTGAATTTGCAAAAAAGGCAGGTGTTAAAAAAATTGTTATCACATCTTCATTAGTTTCGATGGTAGGAGGAAAAAAAATCAATTATTTAAACGAAGAGAGTTGGACAGATCCTGAAAAAGATAATATCAGTGTATACATGAAAAGTAAAGTTTTAGCAGAAAAAATTGCATGGGATATGTATAAAGCACAAGAGGAAGAACAAAATAAACTTGAATTGACTGTGATTAACCCAGGACCAGTCTATGGGCCAACACTAACAGGAAACCTAAATGGATCATCAATGGGTTTTATTAATCAACTTATGATAGGTAAAATGTCAGCTGTTCCTAATGTAGAATATGTTATGTCCGACGTGAGAGATGTAGCTGAAATTCATGTAAAAGCTTTAAAAAATAATAAATCTAATGGGAGAAGATTGATAGTTACCACCAAACAATCATTTTCATTTATGAATGTTGCTGAAATATTACATCTGAAAGGTTATCTAGATAAAATGCCCAAAAAAGCTCCCAGCTTATTATTAAAAACGATTGGTCTTTTTAATAATGAAGTCAAAGGAATGCTTCCATTCATCGATGCAAAGGTAACTGCTGATACAAGTCCTACTGAAACAATTTTCAACTGGAAATCAAAATCTTTTGAAGAAATGGTTATTGACACGGCTGAATCAATAAAAAAAGTTGCATAAAAACTTTATCATTTTTTGATATCAAATTTATTATTTATTCGATAGGTTTCTTAATAGATAAGATTACGGAATGAAATTTCTGTTCACCATCTCTGACAAGAACATGCTGTAAGGTTTTTAATTTTAATAAGGTATAATAGATGTCATTAAAGTTATTTAAAACTTTGCAAATAATCGTGCTCAATGTTTTTTATGATTTCTTTTTTTTCACCTTCAAAATTGAATAAATTTTTATTTTTTGAATTTAATATTTTAATATTTTTGTAACTCCACCTAGTTAATTCCAGCATAGTCGGAATTAATTCTAAACCAGCTTTTGTTAATTTATAAATATTTGTTTTTTTATTAATTAAAATTTTATTTTTTGAAATTATTCCAACTTTTTCAAGCCTCTTGAGTCTTGATGATAATATGTTTGTTGCAATATTTTCTTCTGATGCAAAAAATTCTTTAAATGTCTTTTTTTTTGCATGTACCATATCTCTAATTATCAAGAGTGACCATTTATCCCCTAAAACATCAAGTGCACAACTTATCGGACATTTTGATCTATAGATTGAATTATTTGATTTTTTCATAGTTATTATCTTTAATAATACTAAAAACACACCTTTTTTAATTATTTTTTTTTAAAAATGAAGGTATCCTTCATATACTACACACATATTGTAAAAATGTAATTTAAGGAATCATTTTAATGGCATAGAGAATAACGCACAACATAAAACCAATAAGTAAATAAAAAAAAATTTAATCATTCATAAGATAAATCTAACAAGCCCCAAATTCGTGGGTTTTTTTGTTTTCGAGATGATTGTAAGATTTTGGATAATGAGATTTTTATAAGAAAATATTTATCACTAATTCTTTTTATTGGGATAATCTTTTAGAGTTGTGTACCTGCTAAAACCCATATTCCTGAAAATTTATTTGAGATATTTGTCCTTGTGTCTTTTTGAACAAGTAAGCGTTTAACTAAATATGCCCTACATATTATTTAAGCCTCTCTTTTTTATCTGAACCCATCATTCTTCTATAGATAGTACCATCTTCATCTTGTTCATATATCCATTCTGTGCCATCACCTTGATAACCTTGGTCATCATTATTCGGTGTTATGATAGAGTCATCATCAATCTCACTTTCTGATTGAGGTAAGTTTTCAAACATCCCATTAGTTAGCTTAAAGTCTGTGAATTGCCATGTGTCAGTAGATTTAACTTGTGTGGGTCTAACTTTAGTGGTCTTACTTAAACGAATGAGTTTATCTTCTAATTTTTGTGCTGAAGGTGATAGTTTTTTTTCATATTACTCTTTCAACTGCAATACTTTTTCCCCGATTCTGAAAAATAAAAAAGGACTTGTAAACAGATAAGTATAATTGGAGTAAACCACCTAAAGTATTACCATTATATACGGTTTTAATTCCATAGCCAACAAATGCCGAAACAGTAAAGATGATTATGCACAAAATATATTTTCTCATACTATAAATCTAATACTGTACAGTTGTTTCACGCACGGATATATATACGTGGCTGTACGTGTTCCTGTAGCTGATTATTAGCCTATATATAGATCGATTTCTTGTTTGTGGGATAGTAGCTAGATTTTATAAAAGGTTTTTGTTGATGTACTATATTTAATAAGAAGATTCAGAATTATAAATTCAAGAGTTTCTAATGAATTGCTTCCAATTTTACTAGTCGCGCAAAACATCCGAGATATGCTGCTCTCCATCTTATAGCACAGGAACGCATCTTATCACCGGCATTCAAACCAGGAAGTCAATTTAGTAAAGTTAGAGTATAATTTGAGTTAAGTACCCAGAAGGTTTTTCAATTCGTTTTTCAATACAATCATATGATTCTAATTAGTATTTTCATAAAGTGAGTTGAATCTGGCAAGGCATTTAGTTTTTAAAATATATTGGAAGTCGAATAGCCTTACTATCCTGAGTAGAATCGATTATTCCAGTTGGTATTTTTATATTCTGTAGAATTGCAAATGCTATTTTATTAAAACTATTTCCTGTAGACATAACTACCTTTGGGTTTTTTGGTGAGTTTGTGCTATTTAAACCAAATTCTAATATGCAAAAACCTGCTCTTTCGTGATTAATTAAAACTGAATTTAAGTATTTAGAATTCATAATCTTTCCTTTTATAATCGCTCATAACGCTCAAATATGCTAATAAAATTATTTAATTCCAAATAAAATTTTGTTAAACTGCTAAGAATCCCCGAATTTATGAGGTCTAATAGTTAATTTTAGACGATAAATTGTTTAAATCTTTTTTTGTTTCATCTTTAATCATGTCTATCCATCACCTATCAAAAAATGGACATATCATATATTCATTGGGTTTTTTCTTTGAGAGATGATGGAGAGGTAATTAATATCACTCCCATTTTTCTTACAGTTATAATTTTAGTTTTACTATTTGGGTTTTTATTTTACCTAAGATATTCAAAAAAATAAAAAAATATAAAGACACTTCTAACTGTGACTAAATAGCATTATCAGTATGAAAAAATTTCTAGATTAAGATAAATAATAGTTACTACCAAAATCAGCCAAGAAATAGTACATAACAAAATTGTTTTATCAGTTAAAATAATCAAATCTGGTTCTTCGCCAAATTCACCGTTAAATAATGATTGTTTATAATATATTATTGCATAATAAACAATTGGAACAGTAATGATTAAAGAAGGATTTTTTTCTGATACTGTTGCGAAAAGTGCATATGATAAAATTGACCCAAAAGATGTCTCATTTACTAGAGTAGTAAGACTTTTTTCATTGTATTTAAACAAGACCAATCTTTGTTTGAAATCATTTTGAATTTTTATTGATTCCATTTCGGATAGTCTTTTCGAAAAGCCAAGAAATAATGCTAAAAACATTGTACAAAGAATAATCCATGCAGTGGGTAATTCGCCAATTACATATATACCTGAAACCAGACGAAGTATAAACCCAAATGCAATACTAAATACATCTACTATTGGTATCTTTTTAAAATAATTGGAATATAATATGTTATTTATAAGGTATATAATAACAATAATAAAAGTACTTATCCCTAGTATCCAGCTTATGATTAAACCGATTGAAACATTGATTAATCCAATAATGATTGCACTTTTTATTGAAATAGACCCACTTGCTATGGGACGATATTTTTTCTTGGGGTGCAATGAATCGGCATGCCTGTCAAGGATATCGTTAAGAACGTAAATTGAAGAACTTATAAAACAAAAACAGATAAATACACCTAGGGATAATAACCATGAATTAGAATCAAATATTTTACCACCAAAAATCACTCCTGAGAAGCAAATTAAATTTTTGACCCATTGTTTAATTCTTAATAAATGAAATATTTTTCTCATAACTTTATAATATTTTTTTAATTAATGCTAAAATCCCCTCATTTACTTTGGATTGATGATGACTGCTTTTCTTATTGCTAAGACCAATAGTATCTCTATTGAGACAATACCAATCATAACTTTCTTTAAACATTTCATCATTTGAAAATTTAGGTTCCCAAGACAATTCAGTTCTTGCTTTGGTAATATCAAAGTACATATCTCTGCCATACATTAAGGAGTGATAGTCACCTAAAGGGCTTAAGCCAATGGAGCTGGCTAAATTCATTCCGAAAGTTGCTAATGCAAACGGAACTCCTTTTACAATTGAACCTGAACCTGCATAATCGCATAAGTTCTCAAGAGCGTCTCGCATACTTCCGTATTTATCTGCACCACAATTAAATATGCCTGATTTAATATTGGGAGCAGCTGATAAAATTATGGCGTCAGCTAAATCATCTGCATGTATAAATTGATAAATATTATTTCCATCACCTAAAACAGGAATATTCCTTCCAGACTTTATCCATTCGAATAGAATCTGGAATATTCCTAATCGACCATGACCTAAAATCGTCCTGGGTCTGATAATTATTATATCCAGTTTGTCAGATATGAAATCTAAACACTTTTTTTCAGCAATATATTTTGCTTTACCATAATCTTCTTTCGGGTTCGGTATCATGTCCTCAGTAACTGGATTAGAACTGGGGACTCCGTAAACAGCGCTTGAACTCGTATATACTACTTTATTGACTCCACATTTTAAAGATGCATTTAAAATATTCACTGTACCATTGATATTGACAGTTTCAAAAAGGTGTTTGTCTTTAGCTAGTGGTACTTGAGCTACATTATGAAAAACAACATCAACTGCTTTGCAAGCTTTAGTTAATAAAGCAATATCTCTGATATCGCCTTCTATGAACTCTGCCTCTTTTCTACCTCTGAATTCATTGATATCCAATACTCTGCAATCCCAACCTTTCGTGATTAATTTATTTACTAATAGGCTACCAAAATAACCTGAGCCTCCTGTAATGAGAGCTTTCATGAGTTAAAATCTGCTATTGATGATTGTATACTCAAGAGTGTGCCAGTATATAAATCAACTTTTGGTTCATAATTTATTTCAGTTTTTGCTTTTTCTATAGAACATGCAATTGTTTTATTCATCTCAGATAGCACGTGAATTTCTTTATTATAAAAACCAAAACTTTGAATTATTTTATCAGCCATAAATGCAATTTCACCGATAAATGAAGGTAACTTGACGTGACTATCTTTACATATAATTCCAAATTCATTTTTCATCACTTTTCTTATTGTATTGATGATTTCCATGAACGTGTATGGGCGATGATCAGCAATCCAATAAATATTTCCATTTGAGTTCTCTGTCATTCCAGCTCTTATCATTGCTTGACTAATATTCATTGTGCACGCCATTGATCTTTTGTTTAATCCGTCTCCTAAAATAGGAACTGTTCCTTCTTTTATCATTCTATAAAATTTATTTTGTCGATTTGGCTGATATGGTCCATAGAACCAAGGTGGCCTAATTATTGTACTTTGGATATCACCTCTCCTCACATATTTTAAGATTAACTTTTCCATCAGCATTTTTGATTTTCCATAATTTAAATAGGGATTATAATCAGAATCTTCATTAAACAGGTGATTATTATTTGGGTTAGTACCACATGGTGAATTTGAAGAGATAGCTATTATTTTTTTTATTCCATTATTAATAGATGACTGGATTAAATTTTTCATACCTATAACATTAATATCAAAAAATCCTTTTACCTTTTTTGGATGAATAATACCTGCGCAATGAAATAGAATTGCATTTTTTTCATTCAATGTAAAGTTATTACAATCTCGAACATTTGTAATATCACCATAAACTATTTTGATATTTTTACTATTTTTTATTTGTACTCCTAAATTCTCTCCTGGAAGCAAAAGACATTTTACTTTTAAGTTTTTTTGAGGATTTTTTAAATCGTCACATTCTTTTAGACCATTTAGTAATGAGTTAATAAATGTTTTACCTAGCCAACCATTTGCACCTGTTACCAGTACATTATTTGTTCCAAGATCCACTTTAATCTAATCCTAAAAAGTGATGGATATTTCTTCTCGCTATTGCCATAATCGTTCCCTGTGGATTTACCCCAGGGGCAGATGGAATTAAACTCCCATCATTAATAAATAAATTATTATAACCATAAATTTTCCCATAAGAATTTGTTGCACAAATTCTTCTATTCTCACCCATTGGGCATGAGGAAAAAAGGTGTATCGTCATTAAGTTAGTTTTTATCCTATCTAATTTTTTTGGTATGTTTTTAATATCTTTTTCATTTTTTATAATACCAAAATCTTTTATAGAAGGATAAATATATTTAGCTTTTGCTTGGAATAACATTTGGCATATTTTTTTTAATGCGTCCGATAAAGTAATTAAATCATTTTCTGATATGTTATATCTAACAAATGGGTCTTTAAAAAATGGAAGTTTTCTTATGCTGCCATAACCTGAGGGTTTAATCATGCTGTAATAAATAGCCATTTTTTCCCAATTCTTTTCAATTTTGTTCATATACATTTGATTATCTAGCATAGCTAAAGCTAAAAATGGTTTTGAGCTAATTGAACATCCAAAACTAATACCTGGAGAGAATTCTTTTACTTGGTGGACTGGGACTCCCATGTTCTCATAATTTATAATCTCATCAAATTCAGCTATGACCTTTATCGTTGGATGCATTTGAAGTGAATTGCCAATATTTTTTTTGATACCGTTTGATCTTAATAGAAAAGGAGTATTAATTGCACCTCCACATAAGAAAACAGACTTTGCTCTAATTCGTGATTTTCGATTATTTTTTGAATTAATGCAAGAAATCACCCAATTATTTTCAATGAAATTTATTTTTTTTGCAGTTGTATCACTTACTAATTCTCCTCCTTTTTCAAGATACCATTTTATATAGGTCTTAGTCATAGATTGTTTGGTTCCTTGGTTCTTATCATTAAATTTAAACCATCGTGGAACTTCCATACTTTCCCATCCTAACTTGTCCGCACCTTCTTTCAATTTTAATGAGGCTTTTGCTATATGTGCTTGGTCGGGGATTAATGAAACAGAAATTTCTTTTTCAATCACTTTAAAATGTTCGATTAGGTGATCTGGGGATAAATTAATTATTTTATATTTTTCCCCCCATGAAGCTAATACTTCATCAGTCGCTCTATGATAAAACCCGCTGTTCACTTCACTTCCACCTCCAACGCAACTACCTTCGGCATAGGATATTTTTGGATTACTAAAAGTAGGCGTTAATCCACCATATTTATACTTTTGTTCTATTTCCATTGTAGAATATGGCTCGCATGAGTTTAACGAATAATGAGACCCTGCTTCGATTAGTAGTACATCCCTACCAGCCTTAAGGAGCTCTAAAGCTGTAATAGATCCGCCAGGACCAGAACCAATTACTAAAATATCAACAACCTTCATGGAGGCTATTCGTATGTCTTAACTAGATTTAAGCTCAAGATCAATTTGTTCAATAATTTTAGGTTTTTTGGAGACAATCTAAGTATATAGAAAATTAAACATATCACAATAACCCCAAAACGATAATAATCAGGCATTCTTTGGATTTGTCTAATAATGAATACCTTACTAGTATCATCTATATGGGTTAATGTTTGAATGTATTTAGAAAACATATCTAATTATAAACATAGTATATTAGCGACTTATAGCCTTTATTTATAGTTAACTTATTATAATTCAATATTGATTATTTTTTATAGAAGTTCAAAATCTTTTTCAATAATTAATGAATACAAAAATACAATTGTATTAAAACAATCTAGGAATGCTAGCTAATATTATTAACCTCTTAACCTTTCTCTGTTGGCTTTTATCAAGTATCTGGCTGCATGGTTTTACTTCTACTTGTACAATTCTTGTTTTTATACTGTTTTTTACAATTTTGGTAAAAAAAATATTTCCTGATAATATATATGAAATAATTACATTAGTAATTATTGGATTAATTGGTGTATCCTGGCTTTTGGCAGGTTTTAACCTTCTTATATTTTTTCTAACATCTTCATTTACATATATGATTTTAATTAAAAAAGAAATCATAATGAAAAAACCTATCTTTGGTAAAGCAAAAATTTCCGCAAAGAGCCTTGACTATTCAATTGCATTTTTTATTCTAACGCTTATTGCTTTTAATGGAGTAAAAACAAATGACGGTAGTTATTTACATGACCATTTTCATCCTATTTATGAACATACTATGGGGCATTCTTTCTCAAATTCTTTAATTGACGCTCCTGATTTATCTTTTTATGGGAAGGAAATCAAATGGCATTTTTTATCAACCCAAGTTTCAAGACTATTCGAAACCTTAGGCATTGGATTTGTTCAATCAATTTATACGGTCACGCCATCAATATTTTTTATAATTCTATTTTTTCTATTTAAACAAATATGTGCAAAAAATAATGGTTTTAACCTAACAGGTTTGCTTTTCTTTTTTCCACTTGGTGATTTTACAATGCTGGATAGACTTGTGATTTTTACCCCTAGTCTTAGTATGAGTAGTATAATTATACTTTTGTGTTATCATTATTTTAATCACAAAGATTATTATATTTATTTGTTTTTATCATTTTTCCTTTGTTTCAGTAAGGCGCCATTTTTTTTAGTTCTCATTGGATTTGTTTTCCTAAAATTTATTCTAAGTAAATCGAATCAAAAGAAATATTATGGCTATATATTTTTAGTTCAGGCTCTGTTTTTTTTAAGTGTCTATGTGTTTTATTACAATGATGCTCATACTTACAATAGTTGGATTATTCTTGGATCCATTAGAAACCTTATCGTTTATAAAGGATTATTCCATTTTATTTTACCTTTATTAATCATAGTATATTTATTTAGAGGAATGTTTTTTAAAATTTCTGCAACTATCCAAAATTCTGATTTGATTGCTTTAAGTGGTGTGATTGGTTATTTATTATTAATTGAAGTAACCGAGGCAAACCATATCTATTTTATTATAGCGTCACTGCCTTTTATTATAATAAGCATGTTAAAAAGAAATCTTTTCCGTAGTTATTTTTTTTTAATAGTGTGGTTGTTTTTTACTTTATCGAATTATCCTAAAAAAAGATCTTCTTTGTCAAGATACATCATACACCCTGCAAGAAATTTAATGACTATCACTAAAAATCAATTAGATCCTACATTAAATGAAAGCAACCCTCCAGATTTGGATTCGAATAAAGAGGATTTATATATCATGCTTAAAAAGATTACCGATAAAAAAAGAACGGTTGTTTGGTTTCCTGTTATTTATGAAACGCGTTATAGTGATTTGTCTGATAGAGGATATTATTGGCCAGATGATGGTTTTTTCCGATCTGGTATTTCAAATAGACAATTTTATCTAGAAAATATGAAGTACAAAGGTATTGTAATGGAAAAAGATTTTTCTAGCAGATTTGCATCTTCTTTAGATTGGTATCAAAAATTTGTTAACCCATCTGAAATAAATAAAAAGAAATACTTATTTTTATTGAATAGTCTAGAAAGTTTTCCTTCAAGTAAAAAGTCTAGCAAGGTTGATAAACCACTTATTCGTGATAAAATAATCGATTATCTTACTTTAGGAAATAATCCGTACAGTAATTCATTTATCAACGAAAAAATGGCTGAGATTGTTAAAATCATGAAAGATTTAAATAATAACAAATCATCGAGTTTTGATAATAGCATAACGCATATAGTGCTTGAAAATGGCGATAGGTTAAAAAAAGAAATTTTGATTAATGATTGGATACTTCTTTACTCCGATAATTATTCTGAAATTTGGCAGAGGAGCAATCAATAATCTAGGTTTTAGATATTTATTATCGTTAATTCACAAGATAGCACACTTAATAAAATAAAAAAAGGGCGGGTTATCCTGCCCTTTTTTTATTACAGTATCTTTGAATAAAATATTTTTTTCTAAAAATTAATTTTGAATAGTGTTACAAATATTATATGCATTTGTGAGTTTTTGTTTGTTTGTTAGATTATAAATAAATTTTCTTGTAAAATTTAGAATAATGATAGTGATTACAGCTTCATAAATTAGAATGAATATTGACAATATCAGAATCAATCGAATCTCATGTCGTTTTGAGGATAAATCTTTAGAAAGAGAATATCTTAAATATCGCTGGGATAAAATTTGGAATAATATCAAGATATTACTGTGTTTTGATATACCAATAAGTTTTATCATCAGAATAGATGATATTTTTGTCCAGGGTGTTGGTAAAAACATATATTATCTATCTTACCATATTTTTTCAATAATAATTCTTATCATATTTCTCTTTTCATCATATGAGAATAAAAGAAAATACCATCAAACATACTTTTTAATTACCGCTATTGGATTTATGAATTGTGGTGCTTGGACCTATTATGCATCGGATATTCTGTTCCCTGTTGGTGCAGGTGTATTACCAATTTTGATAATGCTATATCTAATTGTTTTCCCATTTCATTTTTTTAATGGAGTTATAGCGGTCATAGGCACATCCTTGCCATTTGCATTTTTAGTTATTTCGCAAGGCAATATGGAATTAAGTCAACTACCTTATTTACTAATTATTCCCTTTTTATTCTTATCTTCAAATAAAAGAAACAGGGAAATTGATTTTAGAAAAGATTTCTATCAGACCAAGACCTTAGAGGCAAATAGAAAATTAATGCAGGAAACACTAAAACGATATTTTGGGAAAACGCTAACAGAAAAGATATTAGTCAACGAGGGCGATTTAAAAGGAGACAATATTTGGGTCTCTATTTCTTTCACTGATATATCAGCATATTCAACCATTATTGAGCATATGTCCCCAGAGACTGCAGTCAAATTTTTAAATGAATATTTTTCAGCAATGCACGATGTTATTGAACAGTACAATGGGCAGATTATCAATTATATTGGTGATTCAGTGATGGTAGTTTTTGGAGCACCTGAGAAACTTGAGGACCATGAAGTAAAAGCTGTACATTGTGCAATTGGTATGAGAGATAAGTTAGATGAGATGAATCAAAAATGGGACGATAGTGAATTCTCAAGATATTGGAAGAACCATGGTATTGAAAATATAACGGCTCGCACCGGTGTCCATACAGGAAGTGTTATCGCAGGAAATATTGGTAGTGATAGGATGTTGCAATATAGTACTATCGGTGATACCGTTAATGTTGCGTCAAGATTAGAGCAAAGAAATAAAGAGTTTGGATCAGAAATACTTTTTTCGCAGGAGATCTATACTTCTCTAACAAAAGATCTTTATGATAAAGCTAAATATGAAGGGGAAATAAATTTAAAAGGTCGTGATACTATTACAAAAGTATATAGTTTGTGATAATTTTTTAATTCACTGTAGATAATTAGGAATATGATATCATCATAATATCAAATTTTATTTTGATGCTTAACTTGTTTAATCAAACAAATCAATCTTCGATTGTTCTAGATAATTTATACCCCTCAACAAAAACTTTAATTCGCTATCAACAGGAGTGGCAAATGGATTTTTATCAACAGCGAATCAATCAATTTAAGAATAATCCAATTGGTAATAATAAAATTGTTTTTTTAGGAAATAGTATCACAGAAGGTGGCGGTGACTGGAACAAAAGATTCAAAGTGGAAAATATTGTCAATAGAGGTATTTCTGGTGATATTACTGAGGGAGTCCTTCAACGTTTAGAGGAAATTTTATACTATAAGCCACTGGCTGTGTTCCTGTTAATTGGTATTAACGATATCTTTAATGCGGATACACCAGGGCGTGATAAGATTACACCTGAATATGTTGCAAATAATATTATAACCATTGCAGATGAGATAAAAAAAGGTTCACCACAAACAGAGATATATATACAAACTATACTTCCTATTAGTGACCTGATATACAAGAAAATTAATGGGTTTTTTCCAGAGCATGATACTCCTCTTTCAGTTCAGATAATTAATATCAATCAAGTTATTAAAGAACATATTGATAAATATAACTTTCATCTGTTTGATTTATATTCATCCTTTATTGATCGAGATGGTTTAATGGATGAATCGTATACTTCAGATGGCGTACATCTAAATGAAAATGGCTATACTCTTTGGACAAACCTTTTACAGGAAGTAATTCAGCAACTACAAATAAGATAGCTTTTAGTAAAAGAATAAAAGTTGGATGAGGATTTTTTGTTTGTCCTCTAATGGGTAGATTCTATTTGATATGGAAGAACAAAAAAGAAAACTAGCTGCCATTGTTTTTACTGATATTGTTGGTTTTACCAAGCTTACTGCTGAAAATCAAACTCTAGCTTCCAGTCTGCTTACAATACAAAGAGATATGTTCAAGCCAATTGTTGAGTCTCATGGTGGCACCTGGATAAAAGAGATGGGTGACGGCCTTCTATTGATTTTTGAAACCGTAACTGAAGCTGTGAACTGTTGTATTAAAATACAGGAGAAGGCACGCGATATTGATAAAATGATTCTTAGAATAGGAATTCATCAAGGCGAGATACTAATGCTTGAGAATGATATAATAGGAGATGATGTAAATGTCGCATCTAGGATAGAAGCTTTCTCTGCTCCAGGTGGTATCGCAATCTCTGGCAAGGTATATGATGCCATTGTTAGAGAGATGCACTATAAAACAAAATACATTGGAAAGCCAAAGCTTAAGGGTGTAGGACAAGATGTCACAGTCTATTGTATTATATCACATGACCTTCCAGAAACTAATTTATCAGATGTCTCTGCAAAGTTAGATGACGCAAGATCAAAACTATTTTACCCAGTTATTACCATATCGATATTGATGCCAATATTATTATATTTTTTCTTATTTACAAAAGACCACGTGAAGTCTATTGCGGTGTTATATATGGATGTAGGTAGCTACGAAGAACTAAATTATCTTGAAACGATTACTGAAGATCTTATATTTGACCTTACCAGTTCATCGCAGGGACTGATAAAGGTATCCGAACCTTCGGAGGTAAAGAAGTATGAAGATAGCGATATGAATCTAGAGGATATTGCAAATGAGATGGGTGTTAACTTTATTTTTAAGAGTAGTGTTCAGCCAGATGGCGATGGATTTGTTTTCAGGGTAAGATTATTTGATTCAGATGCAGGAAAAGATATATTTATTAATAAGTGGTATATTGAAAAGAATAGTTTGCAGTCTGTTGTATCCGTTTTAATTGATAATATCGTTAAAGAATTAGGTATTGAGCAATCTGAAGAATATGCAAGATTAGAATATAATCCTGAATCTTATGATTTATACCTTCAGGCAAAAAGTATCTATGCTCTAAGTGATAACTATGAAGATAACATGAAAGCAGTTTCCATGATGGAAGAGGCAATAAGTAAAGACCCGAACTTGATTATGGCGCAGATTTATCTTGGCACGATAAAATACGATATGGGTAATTATTCTCAGGCGTCAGTTATTTATGAAACAGCCCTAAGTAAGAGTAAGGCTCTCCAGGATAATGCAAGTATAGCAGAGTCACTAAGAAAGCAGGGTCAGTTGTTGAGAAAAAACAAAGATTTTAATGGCTCAATTAAAAAATTTGCTGAGGCATTATCCATGTCAACGGTGATGAATGATAAAAATTCAATGGCAAAAACATTAAACAGTATGGCAATACTGAATTGGAAAGCAAATGATAAAGACGAAGCCCTTAAAAATTGGTTACAGGCCTTAGCAATTGTAGAAGAGTTTAATGATAAGACTAAAATCTCTAAATATTTGAATAATATTGGTATTTGGTATCGAGATGATTCTGATTTTAGTAAATCTGTTAATTATTATCAAAAAAGCCTTTCTATCAAAGAAGAGCTAGGTGATATAAGAAATATAGGGAAGACCCTAAATAATATTGGGAACGTCTATTTCATGATGGGAGACTATACAAATTCTGTTGAATATTATACTAAGAGCGTAGATTTAAAAGAAAAGTTACAAGATAGTAAAGGCCTTGCAAGTACTTTAAACAATATTGGAGAAACATACTTCTATCAGGAAAACTATGAGGATGCTCTTCGCAGTTTTAGGAAATCTTCTAGTTATGGAAATAATGAGGATAATATATTTGATAATGAACGATATATAGGCATGTCACACTACTATTTAGAAAATTATGATAGTAGTAAAATATATTTAGAAAGAGCAGATCAATATTTTTCTGTTTCTAAGGAAAAGAGATTGGCAATACTACCTTATCTTATTTTATCCAATAAAAAGACTGGAAATACCGCGAGGTCTGAGAAATTATTAACATTATTCAATGAAATTTCTCAGGAGAATGATGCTGAGAAGAAGGACTACATCATTGCAAACTGGGCTTCCTATGAGGCAATGGGCTTTCTTGGGCATGACGAAGAAGCAAAAGGCTTTCTTGAAAATGCCTATTTTGAAATAAAATCACGATCAAGAGATATTAAAAATAAAACTGACAGAAATAAATATCTTGCTACCAATTTACATAATAAGATATCGCGCGCTTGGAATAATAATTGAATAGAATCCCTTTCATTAAATAATATTACATAATGAACAAAAATATTATTATAATTATGGATAAAGTGTTGGTTCCCCTATATTATCCTATTACTACAAGTTTATAGGAGTTTGTTATGAGTAGAATACTAAGTCTTTTTGCACTATTTTTATCTAATCTAATTGCTAATACGATCACTATTCCGGGGGACTTTTCAACTATCCAAGCGGGTATTGATGCATCAAATGACGGAGACACTATTTTAGTTGACCAAGGAACTTATATAGAAAATTTAATACTAGAAAAAGAGATTGTTCTTGCAAGTCATGCAATCAATGATGACCTTGGGGATTGGATGAGTAATGAAAATATTCTCAATACAATTATTATTGGAAATCAACCCTCTAATCCAAAAAAAGGAAGTTGTTTACAGATTAGCTACAATGATATTGAGCCTACAATAGTTGGATTTACATTTCAGGACGGGTTAGGAACCGCCATGGAAGTAAATGACTGTGATATATATAGACTCGAGAGATCTGGTGGCGCAATACTAGCGTATGAAGCATATCCTGTGATTATGTATAATCGTTTTATTAATAATGGTACCTCACAAGTCGGTGGTGGTAATGCAGCGGGAGCGGCCATTACAAATGGAGGTGCTATCAGTCATTACGACACAGATGATGTAGAATTTGATGAGGATAGGAATAGAAACGAAAGATCTACCTCCATACCATTTGATGATTTTGATGCTTTAAGTATTTATATCTTAGAAAATTCTTTAGACCTAAACGATGCTGATGCAACTCGGAATCGCCCCGTATCCATGATTGTACAGAATAATTATTTTGAAAATAACAGTAGTGGAAATGGAGAGAGTTTTTATTCTCATGGTTATGATGGTGACATCGATTTAAGTGGTAGTATTTTTGAGGATATTGACTGTGAGTCAGGCACGGTAAATGATTTTGTACTTCACTCGTTTGAGGAAGAGGCAGATTATGTTCAAAATGATATATCTGGAGCTTGTATTGAGGAAAATATATTTTATGTATCAAGTGAAAATGGTGATGATAATAATCCAGGTACGGAGACGGATCCCTTGCAATCTATAAGGCATGCTCTTAGTCTCGTAAAACAAAATAATGATGAGGTAACAACCATTTATCTTAATGCAGGCATATATTCAAATGATAGAAATGGTGAGGTATTTCCTATTGTCATACCAGATAATGTACATCTTATAGGAGACGAGCCTGAAAATACTAAATTACTCGCTAGCGCTGATGTTGATAATGAAGCTGGAGTAATAATTATAAAAGAAGTGAATAATGTGATGATAGCTAATTTGACTTTAAAAGGTGGTTATGCTGAAGGTCATGGTTGTAGTGGTGGAGGTGGACTTTTAATAGCTGCCAATGACATGTTCAATCTTGATACGGATAATGGTAATAATGTTGCCCCATCGTATCCGGTAATTGATAATGTAATTATTGAAGAAAATCATTCCCATAATGGTGGTGGTCTTGGCTTATTCAGGGTAAATGGTCCAGTTTTGAATGATGTAATTATCCGTAACAATACAGCAACAGCATTTGGTGGAGGGGTGTTCTCATATGTTTCTACGGTGACAATGACAAATGTGACTATTACTCAAAATGAGAATCTTGCTGACGGTCAGGGTGGCGGAATAATGTTAGCAGCCTCCCAAGGAACATTCGATAATATGACTATTACTGATAATACAGGATGCTGTCATGGTGGTGGAATGTGGACAAATAATAGTGGCGGTGAGGGGAATTTTAGTTCCGGATGGACTATGAGCAATTCCACTATTAGTGGAAATGAATGTTCCTGGTTTGGCGGAGGTATTAATTTTTCATGGTCACACCCTATACTCATCAATTGCACTATCAGCAATAATACAGGTATATGGGGAGGAGGTGGAATTGATGGACTTGAATCAGGCTTTACGTTAAAGGAATCAATCGTTAGTGGCAATTATTCATATGGAAGTGGAGGCGGTATTCTTGCATGGGGAGAAGGAGCTGATCCTATTATTGAAGATTGCATAATTATTGATAATGAAACAAGTTCTAATGGAGGTGGAATCATGATAAATGCGGTTGATGAAGCTACTATTAGACGTACCTCCATTATTGATAATCATGCTGATAATTATGCAGGAGGGTTATACGTATTGGTGAATGATTTAAATATAGAAAATATTACCGCTAGTGGAAATACGTCAAACGCGGGTGGCGTATTAGCTGTGAATGAGTCTGCGAGTATCACACTAACCAATTCTATTGTCTGGAATAATGATGTACAGAATGATATATTAACGCCCGATGAGACTGGTTCTTTTGATATTAATTACAGCAACATTGAAAATGGATTTGAAGGGGTAGGAAATATTGACACAGACCCGTTTTTCACAGATCCATCAAACAATGATTATACTCTCTCAACTGATTCACCATGTATTGATGCAGGTACTGCTGATACAGATAATGATGGGAATGAGGATATTACAGATTACAGCGGCATAGCTCCAGATATGGGAGCCTTTGAGACTACAATTGCTGCTCCTGCCGGTTTTAATGCATATCTGATGGATGATCATGTCATACTCACATGGGAAGCGCCTTCAGACCAAGATGTGCAATATTATCATTTAGAAAGATCCACAGATATAGATTTTATGGAAAACATTGAGAGTAATTATTTGACACTATTATATTATGAGGACCATAGCTTGGAATATGACACAGAGTTTTTCTACAGATTGTCTTACTATTCTGCAGGTTGGAGTGAATATTCTGATATACTTTCTATTACATTAGAGGGTCTG
>MDSV01033118.1_pt1 | contig 18209 bp, 17 predicted proteins | sample 810851 | NCBI WGS metagenome assembly MDSV01 (sample SAMN05326640, study PRJNA326480) | marine metagenome | isolation source: seawater | place: Atlantic Ocean: North East | collected 2012 | reverse complement strand
TCTACAAAACAATCAGATCTATCTTGATTGTCAGTTACAATCTCTTTAAGATCAGATGCCAATGATTCGACCTGTCCTTTACTCCAAAGGCCATCTTCTAACTCCATCAGACGGATTTCACTGATATGTCCACATTTGACTCTAGGGGGGCAGTCTGCTTTGAGAAATACTGTACTGGTGGTATCATCTGAAAGTAATGATTCGAGCTCGTCCGGTAACAAAGGGTGATCACCAAACGATGCCATATGCAATAGCGGGGATCGAAGGTGTTTGAATCCGACGTACGTAATATCGTTTAAACATCGGTTGGAGTAAGAATATCAAATGTCCATTTCCACAATAATGTTGATGTTACTGCAGTAATTATTGCTCCAGAAACTGGGAATGAAAATGCAATAAAAATTTGATATTGGATAATAGTTGCAATACTGTATCCAATAAAATTTGTAATTTTAGCAGATGAAATATCAAAGTTTTTTGTTAACAAAGAGGTTTTTCTCATTGATTGAAGTAGAATACCCGCCATACCTAATATGATTAAATGTCCAAAAATCCATCCAAATGTTGAACCGAAGGCCACATCTAATTGAGTGCTGAAATCGCCAAGTAGAGGTGTCGCGAGGTCAACTGTTGCCATAACCTACTCCACTTACTAGCGATTCTTGAAGACTCGCATTGAATGATGATGTAAACCACAAGAAATTATACGCTTACAATTTTTTTACTATTTATGAGACGAGGTTTGGTTGTCCTCTCAATTTTAATTGGATTGTTATTGATTTCTTTGCCTGTCCAAGCACAAGATCTGGCTGAAAAAGAAGGGAATGTGATAATCGATATTGTCTTACCAATAGCATTAGCATTCATTATGTTTTCACTCGGATTAGGGCTAACTCGAGCTGACTTTTTCTTAGTTTTCAATGAACCTAAAGCATTTGCAATTGGAGTCTTCAATCAAATGATTGTGCTTCCAATAATTGGATTTAGTGTTGTGATTTTATCTGGACTGGATGGCGAATTAGCAGTTGGATTAATGATTTTAGCATGTTGTCCAGGGGGAGTTACCTCAAATATTCTAACAAAATTAGCAAAAGGAGATACTGCTCTTTCTATATCATATACTGCAGTAATTTCTGTAATTGCAGTATTCACTTTACCCCTAATTGTTGGTCTATCAATGAGTTATTTCATGGGCGAGGTTGCTCCTGATATTGATATTCTTGGCCTTGGAATAACTATGTTTCTTCTAACAACATTACCTGTATTGATTGGTATGACAATTAGGCATCAAGCATCAGAGATGGCAAAATCAATTGAGAAGAGTGTTAATTTTATTGCAACAATTCTGTTTGTAATTATTGTAATTGCTGCAATTGCTAGTGAATGGGATACATTAATCGAAAATATTGGGACGTTAGGACCATCAGTAATCATGTTGAATGTTCTTATGCTTGGAATAGGATATCAAAGTGCTAAATTTTTCAATATTGAGGCAGCAAAGGCAACAACTGTTTCGATCGAAAGTGGAATTCAAAATGCCACTGTAGGAATTACGATTGGTGGACTAATATTAGCCTCGCCTGATGGTGGCCTTTCTACTCTCAGCTTGCCTTCGGGAGTATATGGAGTGTTGATGTATCTGATTATTTCTCCATTCATATATTGGAGAATATCAAAAACAAACATTGAGGAAAATGGAATTAAAGAATAATCAATTGTTATGATTTGTTAGATTCTATGGGTTTCTGATCTAATTCTACAATTAAATTTCCAATTAATAATGCAATTGCACCTACTGGTAACCAGAATGTAATGTTGCCCTCAAGGCCCAAAAATAGAGATGCTGACATTGCCCATACTGGTTCTAATGCATACAATATTGCTGCTCTTACTGGAGAAACTTGTTTTTGAAAAATATTCAGGACCAACAATGCCACTAAGCTACCAAGAATTGCACAAAGCATCAAAGGAAAAACGAAGTCAAAATTCTTCATTAAAATTGTAAAATCGTTGAGATTCTGTCTTGATGATAATAAAAATACGATAATTGATAATAGTGCTACTGTAATCAACATCGTTGCTGTAACTTGGATTGGATCAACAATTTTGGTTACCCTGTCTGTAGCAATAATATGTGCCCCAAATAACAAGGCACAACCAACTGTCAACCATTCGCCTAAACCAAAGTTCAATTGGGGTGGCCCACTAATCCATCCTGCACCAAATGTAGCCAGAATGACGCCTACAATAGCAAAACGAGTTAATTTTTGCATTCCTGTAAACACACCAATTAATGCAGTGAAAACTACGTATAAACTTGTCAAAAAAGCAGAGACAGCTGGAGTTATTTCTGTCAATCCTAGCATTTGAAGAATAAATCCCCCCCATACAATAACTCCCAGAAGAAGGCCTCCTTTCCAGACTTCGATGTTTCCTAACCCCGCCCAAGTTTTAGGAACAAGCAACAAGAGAAAAAATCCTGCGATCACAAACCGCATCATAACAAAAAATATTGCAACATGATTTTCTGATAATGTTGGAATAAGATTTGATGCAGCGTCTAATGATTGTTGCATCCAAATAAACGTGCCACCCCATAGAAGCGTTACTCCGAATAGAGAAAAAAGAGCAATCGTACGATTGTTTTCCATATATTCACTCAGCCACAATTCTTAGGTCTTCTAAGAATAATTCAATCATTAAATCGGGATTATCCCATAAAACACGTACATCTCCATTATGGTCGATAATGTATGTAGGTTGAGTGTGATTGAAACCATATCCTTCTTCTGATTGATCTTCAAAACTAATCGGAGCTACTCCAAATTCATTCAACACAGGGACTACTGCCTCTGGAGAACCTGTCAAATGTGTCCAAGAAAAATTATTGTTTTCGGTCCATTCTTGTAATACCATTGGAGAATCATGCCAGGGGTCAATAGTTACTGATACAAAAGTAATATTTTCTTTTTCTTCAGATGATAATTGAGAATAAATAGCCGAAAGTGAATGAGAAATAATTGGACAGGTTGAGTAACATCTGGTATATGTAAAGGCCAATACTACTGTTTTTCCTCTTTCTTCCTCCAATGACCACAAACTACCATTCATTGATTCTAACGTAAATAATGGGGCAGGATTGGCGCCTGTCCATTCGTTTCCGTTGTACGGATTTGTAGGTTCAGAATCAGTTTCTGTACCAATACATCCAACAAGCAATAATATGCAAGTAAGTAAAATGACTTTCAAATCTACTTGTTGCATCTTGTTAACCCACTTCCTTCATTGTATTTGTACTGGTCACCTGTTTTTTTACAGAATAAATTTGAATCAAGTGGTTCCCCATATTCACCAACCCAACCAACTCTACGAGCAGGATTACCTACCATCAAAGCATATGGTTCTACAGAAGAAGTAACAACAGACCCTGCTCCAATTAACGCATATTTTCCAATCTCTATACCGCAGAGAATTGTTGCATTTGCTCCGATGGATACACCTCTGCGGACTAACGTTTCTTTGAATTCATCTCTTCTATCAATTTCAGCACGAGGATATAGGACATTGGTAAAAACAGAGGATGGCCCACAAAATACATTCTCTTCTAATATGACACCTGAAAATATTGAAACATTGTTCTGAATTTTACAACCTGAACCGATTGTTACCCCACTTCCTATCATGATATTTTGGCCAAGTGTACAATTTTGACCAATAGAAACATTATCCATAATATGTGAAAAATGCCAGATCTTGGTACCATTTCCAATGAGCGAACCATCATCAATTATCGATGAAGCATGAATCCATGGTTCAGGCCCCTCCATACCTCTCGCATGGGATATTGTTGTTTGAGCCGTTGGGTCAACTGGGAGTGTCTAAATCCAAGGACTTCTTCGTCTATTTTGAATTCAGATGGAAATACAATATGTGTGGGAATCTTCAGTCAATGATGCTCATTTAGATCTCAGATGGAAAGTTCTTCGAATAGGAAAGCCAAGACATACAGCACATTATGATGGAATAGATACTGATGAAAGAACTCGTTTTCTTGTGGCATATCATGAAAATAAAATGGTAGGTTGTTCAACTTTACAAACAGATCCGCGCGACGGAGCCATATTTAGAATCAGGGGCATGGCAGTTGATTTTGATTTTCAAAACAATGGGATTGGGAGTAAAATTGTTGAAAAGTTACAAAATTATGCTAGTGAAAATAATACAGGTATTTGGTGTAATGCAAGAATCCGTGCAGTTCCGATGTATGAAAGAAGGGGTTTTGTTATCGTTTCAGATATTTTTGAAATCGAAGGTATCGGCCCACATCATGACATGCAATGGAATTTTAATAATTAAGCAAGGCATGTAACCAAGACGCACATTACTAACATAAGAGATGCTGGAGTTGCTCTACTCAAAGGGTCACCTCGAGTTTTTAGATGACAAATAATTGCTCCAGCCATCAAAATACCCATTCCTATCGCAGCATATTGAACAACAGAAGAATACCAAATTCCAGCAATCAATAATATTGCTAGACCGAGCTTTGTACCTCCGATTAAATATACAGACCAGTTTGGCAACCCATATACTTCAAATTCTTCAAAAATATTTGTTGCATTACCCGCACGGTAATTTGTTTCTAGTTTTGGCCTAACTAACCAAACGGCAAAAATGACAACAGCAATAGTCAACTGAAGAAGGGGTACCAATGTCTCGATCATAACTACAGATTTGACAAATAACGTATATACTCTTGTTTTGAAACTGAATTCAAAATTTAGGATGATTCAGTCTCGACTATATCTAATGCAGAGTTCACAGATTTTCCTTCAATAATTGAATTAATTCCCAATAAATGTCTATCAAATGTGGCTAAATTTGTCTGAATAATATTTCTAATTAATGATTGAGGAGGATCTATTCCATCCAAATCTAATGCTGTTTTATAATTCAATTCTCCATCTGAAATATCCATTTCAAAATTTCCAACTACTAATCTATAATTTACGATAGTAATGAAACGCATGATTTTCTCAATCACGGAATCTGGAATCCCATTTTCTAATGATGAATAAAAAATCAATTGATTTTCTTTTTCTCGTGTTTGTACCATACAATGCCACTTGCCATTTTTTCCTTCGAATCCAAATGCAATAGTGCTATGACTTTCTAATAATTCATATGTCCATCCATCGCTTTCAAGATATTCTTTAGCTAATTTCAGTAACGGATATTCTTTCAGAGGATCTATTTTTCTATCAATTTGTTCAGGAATATTTTGAGTAAGATATTCTTTGAATCTAGGACTTAATTCAGGATTAGAAGAAAAGGAATGAGAACGAAGTGTATCAGAAATACCTTCCATAAATTCCTGATCACTCAAAGAAGAGGTTTCTTGCTCAAAGCGACCGCTCATCAATGCACCCCAATGTAATATGGTATAGCGTGCTTAATTAAACACTTGTTACTTCAGTTATAAGAAAAAATAACTATTTAGTAAAAGATAGGTATTACCATCAAATTTCAAGTTCGATATTTAGATTCTGAATTAATTCCTTGTATCTATTTCGAATTGTTACTTCAGTAACTCCTGCAACTTCTGCAACCTCACGTTGCGTACGTCGCTTTCCACAAAGAACTGAAGCAATATAGATAATCGAAGCTGCAATACCAGTTGGACCTCGACCTGATGTCAATTCTTTCTCTTGTGCTCTTTGAATCAACTCGTATGCCTTTGATTGGACTTCTGCATCTAAATCCAAACCACTACAGAAACGAGGGATGTACATCTCTGGGGTTGTAGGTGGTATTTTCATTTTCAATTCTCGAACCATGAATCGATATGTGCGTCCGATTTCTTTTCTACCAGTTCTACTAGCCGTACTGATTTCATCTAATGTTCTAGGGTTTCCGCACTGCCTACAAGCAGCATACAAACTGGCTGCTGCTACACCTTCAATAGATCTACCACGAATTAATCGAGCTTCTACTGCACGTTTGTAGTTAACTGCAGCAGCTTCACGGATTGACTTTGGAAGATTTAAGCGGCTAGCCATTCTATCTAATTCGGCTAATGCCATAGCTAGATTACGCTCAGTTGCATTACTAACTCTACTTCTCTTTTGCCATTTTCTCATTCTGTAAAATTGGCTACGGTATCGACTACTGATTGTTTTTCCAGAATAATCTTTGTTTTGCCAGTCAATATCAGTGGAGAGTCCCTTATCGTGAAGCATAACTGTCATTGGTGCACCAGTTCTAGCCCTTTGATCTCCTTGTTCTGGACTGAAAACACGCCATTCTGCACCCTGATCGATTACGTTGTCTTCTACAACTAGACCGCAAACTGCACAGACAATCTCACCTCTTGTCTCGTCACGATCTAGGTCGCGGCTTCCACATTCTGGGCATTTTACGATGTCTTCTACTTGAGGGTCTGACATATTGATTATCTCCGAAGATATTATACACTCGAATAATTCTATCTTATAAATCTTTTTTAATATGAATACCCATATTTTCTAACAGATTTTTCATTTCTTTGATTAGAACCACGACCAAGGTCAAATAGAGTCAGTCCATGCTCAGTACGGTGTCGAACATGAGTGAGTCCTGGCCTCCATCATTTGTACAGTTGTCTGATGATGCCAGGGTATTATTTTTGACCAAAGATCTAGACTTGATCAAAAAACAATTGTATGAGGGTCTTGAATTACGGATGGAAGATTTATCGGTCGATGATTTATTGGACGACATCAATACTGATGTAATGACTCCTGCATGGGTATGTTTTGATCATGATCCTGCAATTATTGCTGAAAATGCATATGCTGGTCTAATGCACGATGGAGAAAGAGTATTTAGAGAAAATGCATTGAAGATGGGTGGCTTTGAAGTAATAGTTTCAGGACATAGAAAGGGCACCGGATCTAGTAGAGAAACTGCACCTCAATGTGAACGATGGTCTGGCATTAGAATCGTTATTGCTGCATCTTTCGCACCCATCCATGAAAGAAATAATATCAACCTTGGACAGTTAATGGGAGATCATGAAATGTTAATACGTCTACAAAGAGGAGAACAGATACCTCTTCAGGAATTCACAAACAAATATGATCCTGTGACTAGATTAATTTTAGAAAGTGGGGGGATCTTTCCGTTCGCTAAAAAATTAGGGGGGAAGGATGTAGTTCTCCCTCCTGTATCTGAAATAGAAAAACCAATGACAATGGCTGAAAAAATAATTGCAAGAAAATTAATCGGAACAAATAACAAAAAATGTTTTGTTTCTCCAGGAGATGCTGTTTTAGCAACAGTCGATGGAGGATATAGTCATGAATTTACAACTGCACAGGTTCATAATTTCTTAAGTTCAGAATATGGAGAAAATTACACAATTCCTAATCCTCCAAAATTTGCTGTCTTTGAAGATCACTTACTTTATGCAACTGGAGTTCCTCGTTTTGGGCCATTTGTAGATAAAATACAAACTCTTCGTGATCTTCAAACAACTTTTCAACAACATACAGGTGTTAGGGATTATTCAGCAGTAAATGGAATAAGTCCTGGAATTTGTCATCAAGTTGCGAGAGAAGAATTCATTGATGTAGGGGATTTTATCCAAGCTACAGATAGTCATACTTGCATGGGGGGTGCTTCGAATGCTCTCACTTATGGAGTTGGAGCGACTGAATATGCTAATTTAGTTCACAATCAATTTGCATTCGTAAAAGTCCCTGAAAGTATTCGATTCGAACTTGTTGGGAAATTAAATCCAGGTTGTACTGCAAAGGATGTAATTTTGCATATACTTTGGTACTATGCTAAGCACTCTGATACATTAGATAGATCTATGGAATTTGGCGGGCCGGGACTCGCATCTCTTTCGATGGATGAAAGAGCTACACTCTGTAATATGGCAACAGAATGTAGTGCAAAAACCGGAATTTGTGAACCTGATCAATTAACAATTGACTGGTTAATGAACAGAAGAAGTGACCTTACTGATGAAGAAATTAGAACAGAATTTGTATTGCCAGACGAAAATGCTCACTATGATGGGGGAATACATACTATCGATTTAGATGAAATTCGTCCAATGGTTGCTCATCCAGGAAATCCTGACGAAGGTGTTCCATCAGATCCAACAAATGGAGCATATATCGATGAAATTGGAGATGTTAAAATCGATATTGCATATGCTGGTTCATGTACAGCAGGAAAGGATGATGATTTTGCTTACTATGCAATGGTTACCAAGGCTGCCTTAGATGCTGGCTTACAAGTAGCTGACGGAGTTGATTGTTACATTCAATTTGGATCAAAGGCTGTTAAGGATTTGTCACAAAAAAATGGATGGACTGCTTTATTTGAGGCAGCTGGAGTCAAATTAATTGATCCTGGATGTGGAGCATGTATTGGTGCTGGACCAGGGGTCTCTAATAATCCAGACCAAGTTTCAGTTTCAGCAATAAATAGGAATTTTCAAGGTCGTTCAGGTCCCGGAAAATTATATTTAGCAAGTCCATTAACGGTGATGGCTAGTGCATTTACCGGGAAAATTACAGCTTGGCATCCTAATCTGTTTATGGGAGTTTGAGGTGAAAATTTGGCTCGAAGGGAGCCCATGGCATTGTTGTGGGAAAAAACGCATAGTGTTCTATCTTCATGTATAGAAGAGGGTGTAAAATTTGATCCGTTTCCTTCACCTCCATATCTGTTTGAAGAGATGCCTGTTGTTCAGCCAAAACCAGATATTATTTGTCAACAAGTAATTGGTTTGAATTCAATAGATAAAGCTGGATTCAAACGAATTGTCGAAAATTATCTCAATTCAAATTTGCCAGATTATGTTAAACGTTCAATTGATCAAGAGCGGGCAATTGATCAGTATATTTACGATTCAATTGATATGTTAATTGATAAATTTCTAATTGCACGAATTTCAGAATGGTTTAGATCGGGTCTAGATTGCGAAGTTCCTGATACTGAAAGGTGGTGGTGGGCGATTGCTCTCTTTATAGGAGTAAGTATTCGTCGACCCAAAGCAATCCTAGATGATGGATTTCACCTCTTAGAGTCTATCACATTAGGGTCTCCACCAGGTCAATGGCAAACTAAAGCTCAGAAGGGCCCTCATCTGATTGATTGGAATGGATCAGATGATTCTGAAAATCTTGTTGAGATACATGTTGATGGTGCGATTGCTGCGGCTTGGATACTTGATACTCTGAATGATGAAAAAATATTGATTGAAAGGTGGTGGCCAGAAATAATCAATAGACCACACTTATACATCCCACTGAGAATGAATGAAAGATTACGTCTTTCCATCGGAAAGAAAGACTACTTGGACGTGCACCTAAATTGTATTTCCCAACTTGTAATTCAAGATTTAGATTTAACACATTTATTGGTCGAAAAATTATTGGAAGAAATTGATTCAAAAAATCTAGCCAAAATGGTTTCTATTTCAGAAAGAATTTCATTTCATTCCATTGATATTTCTTTGAAATTAATAGATGTTGGATTTGAACGAGGTGGTGATGCTGCTGTAATCGCTCAGAGTGCTTTGAGTGCTTTAGCAGCACATGATGAACAGGCATTTTTGAGTCGTGTTGAAGTTGCAGCCTATCATACAGATATACGGTCAAAAAGAAAATTTGTTCAAAGTGGTTTAAGAATTCTAATGCAAATTGACCCAATTGATTCTCAATCTATTTTATTAAATTCATTAATTGAAAATGATGAGGTTTCAAGAGCGAGACTGCGTCGTTTTGCAATTGAAATGTGTGAAATAAATCCTAGTTGTAAGGAAAAGGTTGTCAACGCATTAGAAGAGCATGCAATGGATGTTGATTGGTTATAATAATCATGAACAACCTGTGGTTTCACCACATTCGTTACATTTCAAACAGGTTCCATTACGAACCATCTGACTACTTCCACAAGTTGTGCAAATATCTCCTGTGAATCCCATAGCACGGGCTGATTCGGCCACTGAATATGGAGATTCGCCCTCAACTTCTACCTTCAGAGGAACTTCTTCATTTTCATCTACTGTATCGATTATTGGTGAATCCATCATATCAACATCAAGAGTTGTCTGAATGTTGCGTTGATGTCCTACATTTCTAGCAATTCCGTCAGGAGTGTGTTCAGGTCGACTAATGGAGGTTGAATCAAGATCTTCAGCTAAAACGTGGGCTAAATCGTCACGATTCAAATGATTAATTGCTAGCTCTCTGAAGATGTAATCAACAATAGAAGTGGCCATCTTTACACGACCTGAGCCTCCAGAAACCATTCCACTAGGTTCAAACTTTTGGAAAGTGAATGATTTCACAAATGCATCCAATGGAACACCATATTGTAGCCCTATTGAGACTGCAATGGCAAACTGATTCAACAATGAGCGCCAAGCCATACCTTCTTTCGAGGTTGTTAGCATAATCTCTCCTAAACGGCCGTCTTCATACATACTTGAAGAAAGATAAACGGTATGTCCACCAACACGCGCTTTCATCGTCTTAGATTCTCTGACGTCTGGAAGTGGACGGCGGGTTGCGATATAATTGTGAACATATGCATCTGCTAAAGGTTTAGCTTGTTCAGCAGGCAATGGGAGTGCTTCAATCACTTGTTGTACAGCATTCTCTGTTGTTATAGTGGATGATTCATTTACATCTTCTTGGTCCATAGATGATGTATCAACTAACTTATTCATCAACGGTTGAGATAACTTACTTTGATCTCTGTAAACTGCTGTTGCCTTATTCATTGTTGTATGTGATAAATTGTAAACTTCACGTATGTCATCAATAGTTGCAGAAGATGGAAGATTAACAGTCTTAGATATTGCACCTGAAATGAATGGTTGTGCTGCAGCCATCATTCTAACATGAGCTGGCCATGCGATAGAGCGTTCTCCATACTTTCCACAAGGAGTTGCACAATCAAAAACAGCCAGATGTTCTTCTTTCAAATTCGGTGCGCCTTCGATTGTCATTCGTCCAAAGACGTAATCGTTTGCTGCATCGATTTCTGAAGGTGAAAATCCGATGTGTTTCAATACATCAAAGAAAGGATTGTCGAGTTGATCTTGATTCAAACCAAGTACGTTAGTACAGAAGTCAGTGCCTAATGTATTGACATTAAATGCGCCTCGGATATCATAAGCAGCACCAATGGAATCCTCTATCATTGCAAATTCTGCTTCTCCAAATCCTGCCTTTGTCAAACGTTCACGAGAAATACTTGAGCATCCTTCAATACTCTTAGATCCCATAACATATGATTCAATTTCATCGATTTGATTATCATCATATCCTAATTCAGTGAGCGCTAACTTAACACCATTATTGATTATTTTCAACATACCTCCGCCAGCTAGAGATTTGAATTGAACTAAGGAAAATGATGGTTCTACACCAGTAGTATCGCAATTCATTACAAGACCAATAGTTCCAGTTGGAGCGATTACTGTTGTTTGAGCATTTCTAAAACCAAATTCAGTTCCCATGTTAAGAGCGCGGTCCCACGTATCTCTTGCAGCATCCAATAAATCATCTGGACATAATTCTGCATCAATACCTAATGGTTTTACTGAAAGGCCAACATATTCTTTTGATTCAACATCATATGCTGCACGACGGTGGTTTTGAATTACTCGAAGCATGTGTTCCTTGTTTTCTTCATATCTTTCAAAGGGTCCAAGGAAACTAGCCATTTCAGCACTAGTTGCATATGACTCACCACACATTATTGCACTTAATGAGCCACAAATTGCTCTCGCCTTATCATCATCATATGGGATGCCCATATGCATCAATAAAGATCCTAGATTACAATAGCCTAATCCTAATGTCCTGTATTCGTAGGACTTTCGAGCTATTTCTTCACTGGGGAATTGAGCCATTAATACTGAAATTTCTAATGTTGCTGTCCAAAGACGTACACTATGTTGGAAATCTTCAGTTTGGAATGTTCTCGTATCGGCATCATAATATTCGAGAAGATTGATACTCGCTAAATTACATGCTGTATCGTCAAGGAACATATATTCTGAACAGGGATTAGATCCATTGATTCTTCCACCTTCAGGGCAGGTATGCCACTCATTAATTGTGGAATCATATTGAACTCCTGGGTCTGCACATGCCCAAGCAGTGTAAGCAATTTGATCCCAAAGATCTCTAGCAGGAAGTGTTTTACAAGGCTCGGGATCACGATTTTCTTTTTCCGCTGCTGCTAATTCAGTACGCCAGAAAAGGTTCCAATCGTCTCCAGATTCAACGGCATCCATGAAATGATTTGGCACTCTTACAGAATTGTTACTATTCTGACCAGATACGGTAATGTAACCTTCTCCTTGCCAATCTGAATCAAACACTTCAAAGTTTACAGAGCGCCATCCTTGATTCCCAAGATCTATAATTCTCTTGATGTGAGGTTCGGGCACCCCGTTCTTTACCGCAGCTACGATGGCTGACTTTAATTCTGGATTCGTATTCATATCAGATGCTGCAATCTCTGATTCGTCTGACCACATAGCGGACATGATTTCAGTTGCATGCTTTTGCAAAAGTTGACTTCCAATAATTAGAGATGATACTTTCTCTTCTTCCGATGCTTTCCAATTAATGTATTCCTCGATATCTGGATGATCTAGATCTAATGTTACCATTTTTGCTGCACGCCTAGTCGTACCACCAGACTTGATTGCACCTGCTGCACGGTCACCAATTTTCAAAAATGATAGAAGGCCACTTGAACGACCTCCGCCTGAAAGAGGTTCGTCTTTACCTCGAATATTACTGAAATTGGAACCTGTTCCAGAACCGAATTTAAACAATAATGCTTCTCTTTCCCAAAGTCCCATAATCGACTCACTGCCCCCTACTAGTGAATCGCTAACCGACTGAATGAAACATGCATGTGGTTGAGGATGCTCATAAGAATTCGAGGATTGCCTCATTGTTCCAGTATCAGGATCTACAAACATGTGTCCTTGAGGATTCCCTTCTATTCCATAGGCCCAATGAAGTCCAGTGTTGAACCATTGAGGACTGTTTGGTGCAGAGCGTTGACTAGCAATCAAGAAACACATTTCATCATAATATGATCTTGCATCTTCTTCTGATGCAAAATATCCATACTTCCAACCCCAGTATGTCCATGTTCCTGCTAATCTACGGAACATTTGACGAAAATCTGTTTCAGCGATAAATCGCTCTGATGCTTCCAAGTTCTGTAATTTCTCTTCGTCTGGTGCAGAGCGTTGAAGCCAAGTTGGAACTCCCTCTTCAGGAACTGGTCTAAGTGCTGCAGGGACCCCTGCTTTTCGAAGATATTTTTGTGCGGCAACAGTGCCTGGGACGCCTTCAAATCCACTTGGGAAACGTACTCCCAACATATTATCAGCTACAGTTCCATCCATGTTGCGAATTTCTAAATCAGTAGTGATCCATTCGAAGGCTTCAAACGGATCTTCGCCAATAGTAGTAAATCTACGTTTAATCGTCATACCACTAGTTCCTTCGTTGCTATTGTTCATAGTAGTCTGCATTCTTAACCCTCCTTTCACCTAATTGACATTGTGCCGCACTTCATATTCGCGTGGGAATCTGCTGGCTCAATCGAGGGTTATTGAATGTTCACGGTAGATACAAGATGAAATGACTAAACATTGGGGTTTTTTGGATTTATCAAAATCCCAACAAACTATAGATGTATATCGATTTTTGATAGTTTGATAATTACTGAACAAATAATTATACATTTTTCCAAAACTTCTGCGGGATGGATTGAACAACCCCTGCCCCATCCACTTCATTATGAGTGACGATGATGATGAGGAATATAGTGTACCTGATAGTGGACTAGAAATGGGTGACTCAATAGATTCAGAGACACACGATGATGTTGATCCATTTGAGGAACTTGGTATTGGTTCTAGCTCTAGTACATCAACAAATCAAAAAGATGTAAGTAAAGGATATGATGCCTTCTCTGAACTAATGAATGATGAATTAGAAGATGATGATCATGCTGAAATTAATGACAGTATGAGTAGTAATATTTCCGAAGAAGGGCATTCAAAGTCAGAAAGTATCTATGTTATGTTGCTTCAAACTGTATGGGTTGATGGGATTCTAGATCCTGCAGAAGTGCGATTGTTATCCAAGAAAAGGGCTGAATTGGATATCACATTTGAACGGCATCTTGAGTTAGTTGAAGAATTGATTGGGTGATATTATGAAGCATCCGTATACAATCGGCCTTGAGTATGGCTGGGGGGATGATGCATTGAATGTAGAAGGGCACCATTTACTTTCGAAACTCTCAAAGATGTTTCATTTATCATCAAAAGAAAGAGAGAACATAGAAATGGAATTTACTGAAACCTTGCCGGCTATTTCGCAGGGTGTTGGAGCCGGAAAAACAGCATTGAAAGCATATGTAAGAGATTTAGAAAATTGGTTTCCTAGTCAAGGAGATAGATGTGCTCAATACTTGGGAAGAATGGCATTAGATGTTGGAATGACTAAAAATGGGTGGAAGAGTGTGTACTCTTGGATGAATTCGATTGGTCTTGGCACTAGTTTTGCTATGGGCGCCTGGATGGAAGGTGACGAGCCACAAGAAATTGAGATTCCTGCTTTTTTTGATGATGTTGTTTCAGCGTTGGGTGTTTAATCAGTCTGAATTTCCAGTGACCATTGAAGGGAGGTGCCTGATCTGGTAATCATATTCCCTACACTACAATGCTTCTCGTGACTCGATTCGATCAGTCTTTCAACTAATTTTTCCGGAACCGTTCCTTTAACAATATATTTCATCATTATTGATGTGAACACTTTAGGAGACTCTGTCGCTCTCTCAGATTCTATTTTGATAGTAATATTATCAACATTATCAATTCGATGTTTAAGGCCTTCTTTTACATCAATCAAAGAACATGCAGCATGAGCATGGAGGACCATTTCCATGGGACTAGGGGAGGTTGCAGTATATATTTCGAATTTCTTTCCACCAGATGTTTCGCCAATATAGCCAGTATCAGCAGTCCAACATACTTCGCCATTCATGGTCTACACACCCAGTAATTACGTTTAGAGAATTGGGCGGTTGATTGATGAACGTTGTATTAGTCCCGAAGAATGATTACGATGTCAGGTACGAGTATTACAATGGAAAATGGAATCTTGAATGTGCCAAATGACCCCGTTGTCCATTTCATTGAAGGAGATGGAATCGGAATTGATATTACTCCAGTAATGATTAATGTGGTAGATGCAAGTGTTGAAAAAGCCTACAATGGGGAAAAAAGGATTCACTGGAATGAGGTTTTGGCTGGAGAAAAAGCGTTCAATGCTACTGGTGAATGGTTGCCAGAAGAGACATTAGATGCAATGAAAAATGGACTTGTGTCAATTAAAGGACCTTTAACGACCCCTGTTGGCGGAGGAATAAGAAGTCTGAATGTCGCTCTTCGTCAAAAGTTGGATTTGTTTGCTTGTGTTCGACCTGTGAGATGGTATGCTGGAACTCCTAGTCCTGTTAGAGATCCAGGTGCAGTTGATATGATAATTTTCAGAGAGAATAGTGAAGATGTATATGCTGGAATTGAATGGGAAGCTGGATCTGATGATGTTGCAAAAGTCATCGATTTTCTACGTAATGAAATGGGAGTGGATAAAATAAGGTTCCCGAATACAAGTGGAATTGGGATCAAACCAATATCTAGTGAAGGGACTGGAAGGATTGTTAGAGCCGCAATACAGTATGTAATTGATAATGATAAAGATAGCCTAACATTGGTGCATAAAGGAAATATCATGAAATTTACAGAAGGAGGATTCAGGGATTGGGGGTATCAACTTGCACAAGATGAATTCGGGGCTGAATTACTAGATGGTGGTCCTTGGTGCACCATGACAAATCCAAATACAGGAACTAAGATTACAATTAAGGATGTAATTGCTGATGCTATGCTCCAACAAGTTTTGACTCGCCCTAGAGAGTATGGTGTTCTAGTAACAATGAATTTGAATGGCGACTATATTTCAGATGCTTTGGCTGCTCAGGTAGGTGGAATTGGAATTGCCCCCGGTGCAAATATCAATTATGATACTGGAATCTCAATCTTTGAAGCAACACATGGAACTGCTCCAAAATACACCGGTCAGGATAAAGTCAATCCAGGTTCATTGATTCTATCAGCAGAAATGATGTTGCGGCATATGGGCTGGACAGAAGCCGCTGACTTAATTGTCAAAGGAATGGAAGGTGCAATCTCTGCGAAAACAGTTACATACGATTTTGAACGATTAATGGATGATGCAACATTGCTCAAATGTTCTGAATTTGGTAACACAATAATCAATCATATGTGAGATGAATATATGGATGAAAATCTAGAAGATATTCGAATAAAAATCCAAAGAATGGCCGAGTTGGCAGAAGTTAATGGAGAGCCTTTGGCTTGGTTTGAAGAACTATATGAAAATGCAAATCGTGAATCAGAAGATGTCCCGTGGGCTCGAATGGAGCCTCATCCACAAATGGTAGAATGGATTGCGAACCGACCAGAAATTAATGGTAAAGCATTGGTTGTAGGGTGTGGGCTAGGAGATGATGCAGAATGGCTAGAAGAAATCGGTTTCGATGTTACTGCATTTGATATTTCAAAATCCTCGATCGATTGGTGTCAAGAACGATTTCCAGATTCCACAGTGAATTACTGTGTTGCTGACTTATTGTCTCCTCCTGAAGATTGGCAAAATAAATTCGATCTAATCGTAGAGATACATATTTTGCAAGTTATTCCAGAAAATATTCGAGATGAGGCAGCAAAAAATCTTTCTTTATTATTGAACAATAATGGCCATGTCCTTTGTATCGGAAGGTTATACGAAATGAATGTTGTAGAACAACCAGCTCCACCGTGGCCACTAGGAAGAGTTTGGTTAGAAAGTAAATTTCAAAATCTACATCTAGTAAATTTCACTCGATTTAAGGCAGAAAACAACTCTGTCGGAGATTTCCCTTCTCTGCCTCGATTTATTGCTTCATGGCAAAAAAAATGATTGATGGAAATCAATTATCCACAGTTGCACTGAAAATAACAACAGTAACGGCTGGACGGTCCATTTCACCAGTTTCTACTTGAGATAGGGTAGTAATGTGATCACACCCTTCAATTACTTCACCAAACACAGTATGAATGCCGTCGAGCCAATCGAGATGATCGATATCACTTGGAATCAAGAAAAATTGAGAGCCGCCTGTGTTAGGATCAGCAGTCTTTGCCATAGAAATTGTACAAGGTAAATGTGTCAAGCCATTATTTGCTTCATCTGGAATGTTCCAATCTTCTTGATTAGGACAATCACTTTGGTTTGCTATTCTAGTGCCATTGCAAATGCCATACCAATCTGCAGCATATCCACCTGTTCCAGTATTATTCTGAAAATCTCCACCTTGAATCATGAAATCATCTATGATTCGATGAAAAGTTGAATTATTGTAATTTCCATACAACACATGCTTACGGAAATTATCTGCATGAATAGGAGCAGCACTATGATTTAACATGATTTTAATTGTATAATTTGCTGTGGAATTCTCAAGATTCTCTCCATGGTAAATATGTAGAGTAATATTGCTATGTCTGAATCGCCATTCATCTTCTCTATATTCACTATCTCTGTCACCGAAATCACAGTAATATTCTCTAGGCCTATCTGGAGTTTCGGTCCATGTTCCGTTTCTACGTTCACAGTCTTCTTGAGTGATCTCTCGATCATCGTCTGTATGATCACGATCATTCTCACCGAAGTCGCAATAGGGTTCTCGGGATCTATCTGATGCATCAACCCATGTTCCGTTTCTACGTTCACAATCTTCTTGCGTGATTTCTCGGTCATCTTCGCGATCTTCTTCAAAGTAACATGTACTACGTTCTTCAGACCAAGTCCCACCGCGGCGTTCACAATCTTCCTGAGTAATTTCGCCTGTTTCACTAGATTCGTTTTCATCGCCCATGTCACAGTAAGATTCCCCTCCACGCTCTGATGCCTCAATCCAAGTACCTCCACCAGAATTGCAATCATCTGGGTTCGCAGGTATGATTTCTGAATCAAGTTCTTCATCTAAAGCTACATCTGCTGCGGTCGCGTTTCCGGATCTATCATCAACAATGA
>MDSV01190162.1_pt1 | contig 18212 bp, 16 predicted proteins | sample 810851 | NCBI WGS metagenome assembly MDSV01 (sample SAMN05326640, study PRJNA326480) | marine metagenome | isolation source: seawater | place: Atlantic Ocean: North East | collected 2012 | reverse complement strand
GTCTGGTTTTGACAAGTATTTTCAAATAGCACCATGTTTTAGAGATGAAGATGCAAGAGCTGACAGAAGTCCTGGTGAATTTTACCAATTAGATATTGAAATGTCGTTCGTTGAACAAGAGGATGTATTTAATGTTGTTGAGTCATTGCTAACTGATGTTTTTAAAAAATTTTCAAAAAATAAAATTTTGAACAAAAATTTTCCTAAAATTTCGTATGAAGAAGCACTTGACAATTATGGTTCAGACAAGCCAGACTTAAGAAATCCTTTAATTATTAAGAATATTACAGAAATATTTACAAGGGAAGATGTAAAATTTGACATTTTTAAAAAGCTAGTAAAAAGTGGCTCTGAAGTTAGAGCAATTGTAACTAAAAATACCAAAGATAAACCAAGAAGTTTTTTTGATAACATTGATAATTGGGCGAAAGAGCAAGGAGCAAGCGGTTTAGCTTATTTTTCATTAGAAAAAAAACCAAATTTAAATGCTAATGGACCAATTGGTAAATTTTTCTCAGAAAAAGCTTTATTAGAGATTATGAAAATAACACATGCTAAAGAAGGCGATAGTATTTTTCTAGCTTGTGGAACAAAAGAGAATACAAATACATTATTAAGCGCGGCTTTGAAGAAAATTGCAGATGATTTAGATTTAATTGATAAAAATACTTTTGCTTTTTGTTGGATAGTAGATTATCCAGTTTTTGAATTAGACAAAATATCTAATAAAATAAAATTTAGTCATAATCCATTTTCTATGCCCCAAGGTGATATTAAAAATTTAGATTTGTCTCAACCTTTAAAATTAAAAGCATATCAATACGACATAGTCTGTAATGGAATAGAGCTATCCTCTGGGGCTATAAGAAATCATATACCAGAACTTATGTACAAATTATTTGAAATTGCTGGATATAATAAAAACGTTGTTGATGATAAATTTAGTGGAATGATAAATGCGTTGAGTTATGGAGCGCCTCCTCATGGGGGAATTGCTCCAGGAATAGATAGAATTGTTATGCTACTTGCAAATGAAAAAAATATTAGAGAAATTACAATGTTTCCCATGAATCAAAATGCTCAAGATTTAATGATGAATGCTCCTTCTAAAGTTAGTGACGAGCAGCTAAAAGAGCTTAATTTACAGCTTAAGAAAAAATAATTATTTTTTACCTTTAAGATTGATTCTTATATCAGACAAATCAACCAGCTTTTTTTTATAGTCGCTTCTGACAAATCCTTTACTAGTAATATCTTTAACTAATTTTAAAAAATGATTTTGATCCTCATTGATTATATCATTATTCTCACTTAGAGATTCGCTTTTTCCTATAGATGGTGTATGAGCAAGATCTTCTCTATTTAAATAAGAAATAGCAAGCTCTCTAAATATATAATCCAAAATAGAGGTTGCGCTTAAAATTCTGTCATTTCCATTTACTTTTCCTGATGGTTCAAATTTAGTATCTAAGTAAGCACTTACAAATTCATCTAACGGTACTCCATATTGTAAACCTAAAGAGACCGCTATTGCAAAGTTATTCATTAAAGCTTTTACAAGCTCACCTTCCTTGCTGGTATCTATAAATATTTCACCAATTTTTCCATCCTCATACTCTCCAGTATGTAAATAAACTTTATGATCACCAATTGTTGCTTTTTGAATATATCCTTTTCGTCTGTCAGGCATACCGAATCTTTTACCAGCTTTATCTTGTAAATTTTTTACAAAGGACTGATTAATTTTTTTATTTGGTGATTCTGCAATTTTTTCATTACTGTTGTTAATAGTAATTTTTCCATTATCTTTTGACTTATCGTCCAAATTTTTAGTTTTTCTATTGTCCATTTTTAGATCTAAAATTTCAAATTTACCCTCATCGTTGTTTTCAAGTTCTTTAAGTTTTTTATCGTTTAGGCTATCTAGATGGTGACTTACCTTAAAAGTACATGTATAATGAGTTTCTACTAAGTATTTTGCCATTTGAATAAAGTTTGTTTGAGTCTTTATATGTTTATTGTATATACAATTTTAATTTTTAGTCTAATTTTTTTTTTACAATTAAAGATTGAAAATAAATAAATTTTTTATGTTGACAATATTTAAAGAAATTTTCACTTGGTGGAATCGCCAAACATTAGGAACTAGAATTCAAACTTTTTTATTTGGAAAATATGTTGGTAAAGATGAATACGGTAATAAATATTATAAAAGCAAGGATGATAAAAGATGGGTTGTGTATAACGACGAAATAGACGCATCAAAAATCCCAACAGAGTGGTATTCTTGGATGCATCACACTAAAAACAAAATTGAAAATAAACATAACTTAGAAAAGTTTAGTTGGCAAAAACCTCATAAGCATAATCAAACTGGAACAACAAATAGATATCATCCAAAAAACAATAAATATGCAACAAGAAAAAAATATTCAACTTGGAAAGAATAAAATAGTTATATTCACTATAATATCGATATTTTTTTTGATTTTATTTCAAAGAAATTTGATTGCGAAAACAAATCTTCTTGAGGGAAAATATTTAGATATTAAAGTTTTAGATAAAGTAAGTTCAAAGGACCAAGTGCTCAAAATTAAAATTGATAAGGAAAAAAAATATAAAAATTTAATTATTAAACCTTTAAAATGTAAAAATTCTGAATTTGATGATAATCCCGAAATAATAACTTATTTACAAGTTAGAGATGTAAATGAAAATAAAAATGACAAAGTATTTATATTTAATGGATGGATGTTTTCATCTAGTCCGTCACTAAATCCATTTGACCATCCTGTTTATGATCTTTGGGTAATAAAATGTTATAATTAAATAATCTTTTCGTTATCTAGCCAAGACACATTAAATTCTGAGTTGATAAATTTTTTATGATTCAAAAGCTTTTTGTGCAGTGGAATTGTTGTTGTAATACCATCAATAACAAATTCATCTAACGATCTATTCATTCTTTGAATTGCTTCAACTCTATTTCTTCCATGACAAATAAGCTTACATATCATACTGTCATAATATGGAGTAACTTTATAACCTTGAAATATAGCACCATCTACTCTCGTTCTAAACCCTGAGGGTTGATGGCACATTCCTATAATTCCTGGCGATGGTTGAAAGTTATTTTTTGGATCTTCTGCATTAATTCTACATTCAATAGCATGTCCTCTGGGATTAATATCTGATTGATTAAGTGCTGTTTCACCTGTGAATGCGATGTTTATTTGTTCTTTAATAATATCGATCCCAGTTACCATCTCTGACACTGGATGCTCAACCTGAACTCTTGTATTCATTTCAAGAAAATAAAACTTTTCATTTTCATATATAAACTCAACTGTACCTGCACCTTCGTAACAAATTTTACTAACCATTTTAACAGTTTTATCAAAAAGATCTTTTCTGATACTGTCATTTAATACCGGACTAGGGGTTTCCTCAATTAATTTTTGATGCCTTCTTTGTACTGAGCAGTCCCTCTCATGCAAATGAACAGTTCTATTTTTTCCAGCTAATATCTGTACTTCAATATGTCTCGGGTTCTGAAAAAATTTTTCTATATAAATTTTATCATTACCGAAATATTTTTTAGCCTCAGACTTTGCTGTAAAAAAAAGATTTTCAAAATCCTTTTCCCTGTGAACAATTTTCATTCCTTTACCACCCCCACCGCCAGACGCTTTTATAAGGACAGGATAACCTATTCTTTTACAAAGATCCTTACCTTCGTTCACATTTTTTATTCCACCATCTGAACCTTCAATTACTGGTAAACCATTTTCTTTTGCAATTTTTTTAGCTTGTATTTTATCTCCCATCATTTCTATATGCCTTGAAGATGCACCAATGAATTTTATATTATTATCTTCTAATATTTTTGCAAAATTTGCGTTCTCGGATAAAAAACCGTATCCAGGATGCACTGCATCAGCACCTGTCAAATCAATTGCTGACATTAGTGCTGGTATATTTAAATAACTATTAGCAGGCTGGTGAGAACCAATACAAACACTTTCATCTGCCAATCTTACATGCATACTTTCTCTATCAACATCAGAGTGTACCGCTACGGTTGATATACCCCATTCTTTACAAGCTCTAATTATTCTTACGGCTATTTCTCCGCGATTTGCTATTAGTATTTTTTTAAACATTATTCAAGAATGACTATTGTTTGTCCAAATTCAACAGGCTGTCCATCCGAAACACATATCTCTTTAACCACTCCATCTGAAGTAGAGGCAACATGATTCATAGTTTTCATAGCTTCAACTATCATTACAGTATCACCTTTTTTAATTTTTTTGCCTATCTCTACAAACTTTTTAGCACCAGGTTCTGGTGCATGGTAAGCAGTTCCAATAATAGGTGATGTAACTTTAATACCTTTTTCTATATCACTAGTTTTTTTTAAATTTTCAACAAATTTAGATGAAGTATTTTTTGAAATCTCAGACTGATTTTTAATTGCAATATTATTTTTAGAAACTTTTATCTTAGTATCTTTTTCAGTGTACTCCAATTCAGTTAAATTAAACTCATCTAAGTAATCACTTAATTCTTTAATTATTTTTTTATTTATTTTCATTGTTAATTAATTGATGCATAGAATTTATGGCCAAAATATAACCAAAAGGTCCTAATCCACAAATAATTCCAGTAACGACATCACTAATTAGTGATTTTTTTCTAAATTCCTCTCTTTTATAAATATTTGAAATATGCAACTCAATTATTGGTTTTTTGAAAATCATCAACGCATCCCTAATAGATACTGAGGTATGTGTAAATCCAGCTGCATTTATAATAATTCCATCGTAATTATCCCTAGATTTTTGAATTTCAGTAACTATTTCACCTTCTATATTGGATTGTTTGAAATCTAGGCTGATCCCAATTTCCTTTGATCTATTTTGACACATCTTTTTTAAGTCATCAAATGTGGTAGACCCATATTGGGATTGTTCTCTTTCTCCTAATAGATTAAGATTTGGACCATTAATTATGATAATTTTTTTTTCCACTTAAAAGCTTATAATACATGAAAAGAAAAAATAAAATACAAATTAAAATTAATGGCAAAACCCATTTTATTGTTGAAAATAAATCAATGAATTACATACTTACAAAGTTTAAGATACCCATTAACAAGGTAGCCATAGAATTAAATAAAAAAATTATTAATAAAAATAATATTGAAAAAATCATATTGAAAAATAAAGACACTATAGAAATTGTACATTTTATAGGGGGAGGTTAGTGAAAGAAGATATTCTAAAAATTAATAACAAAAGATTTAAATCCAGGTTAATAGTTGGTACTGGTAAATACAAGAACTTTAAAGAATGTGCAAAAGCTGTAAAAATTTCAGGTGCTGAAATTGTTACAGTTGCAGTAAGAAGAGTAAATATTTCTGATAAAACGAAACCTTTATTGATGGATTATATTAATCCAAAAAAAATTACATATCTGCCAAACACTGCTGGGTGTTTTACCTCAGATGAAGCATTGAGAACATTAAGATTAGCTAGAGAAATTGGTGGTTGGAGATTAGTCAAGTTAGAGGTTTTAGGAGATAAAAAAAATCTATTTCCTGAAATGATCGAAACCCTTAAGTCGACTGAGATACTAGCAAATGAAGGTTTTAAAGTTATGGTTTATTGCAATGATGATCCATTAATGGCAAAAAGATTAGAAAATGCAGGGGCTGTTTCAATAATGCCTTTAGCAGCACCTATAGGATCAGGTTTAGGAATACAAAATAAAACAAACATAAAAATAATAAGACAACAAACTAAACTTCCTTTAATAATTGATGCTGGTATTGGCACAGCATCAGATGCTACAGTTGCAATGGAATTAGGTTGCGATGGTGTATTAATAAATACAGCAATAGCAAAAGCAAAAAATCCATTATTAATGGCCGAATCAATGAAGATGGCAGTAATAGCAGGAAGGAAATCTTATTTGTCTGGAAGAATCAAACCCAATCTAATGGGTAGCCCCTCAACATCATCAAGCGGACTTATCTAAGATTTTTTTTTTAAAATTTTTTTTAAAATTTTTCTTTTTTTTATAACTTTTTATTTGGATTTTTTTATTTTTTTTAAGAATATTTTTTTTATCAAGATTTTCTTTTTTTAAAACAGATATATTTTCTATTATTTCTATTACTTTTTTAGTTGCAGATAAAAATTCTAACTTATAGTCCGATAAGGACATTGATTGCTCTGTAACAAGTTCAATTTTTAATTTACTTTTCTTTTCAAAATGTTTTATTTTTTCTGAAAAATTATTAACTATAAAATTTTTAATTTTATCATTTATTGTAATATTTATTTTTTTAGACTTATTAGATATCGATTTGATTTCAGCCAATTTAATTATCTTGTTTGCAAAAGACTCATCAGTCAATTGAATATTCCATTTTACGCTACTCTCTCGGAGACGCTGTCTTGACATCTCTAGTAATCCAAAATTTGTTATTCTGCCAATTTGAATTCTAGCTCTATCTGATCTACATTTTTCTTTAAGTTTTCTTTCAACATGTTTCCTATTTCCAAAACTCATCATATCTATAAAATCTATTATAATGAGGCCTGATAAGTCTCTAATTTTTATTTGTCTGGCAATTTCTTCTGCTGCTTCGAGATTTGTATCTATTGCTGTACTTTCAACATTTTTTTGCTTGATTGATTTTCCAGAATTAACATCTATGGAAACTAGAGCTTCTGTAGGGTTAATAACCAAGTACCCTCCAGATGAAAGTTTAACTTCTGATTTGAATATATCATAAAGTTTTTCCTCTATACCTTCTTTAAAAAATAATGGAACTTTATCTCGGTATTTTTTTATATTTTTCTGCTGGTTAGGCATCATCATCTTCACGTAATTTTTGGTTTTTTGATAACCATCATTACCTTCTACGTAAATATTTTGCGTATCTTCATCGTACATATCCCTTAAACATCTTTTAATAATACTACTTTCCTGGTGAATTAAATTTGGAGCAATAGAATTTATTGCTGTATCTTTTATCTTGTCCCAGGTTGTGATTAAATTGCTCAAATCTCCTTCAATTTCATTTTTTGTTTTGTTCGAACCGGCTGTACGAACAATTAATCCCATACCGTTAGGGATGGTAATGTCATTTAATATATTTCTAATCTTTTTTCTTTCACCAGGATGAAATATCTTTCTTGAGATTCCACCTCCTTTTGGAGTGTTTGGCATTAAAACGATATATTTTCCTGCAAGAGATATAAAAGTGCTAAGTGCGGCACCTTTCAAACCTCTTTCATCTTTAATTACTTGAATAAGTATAACTTGATTAGGTTTAATTACTTCTTGAATTTTATATTTTCTAGTAGGAAAATTCTTTCTATTTTTTTTATTTTCTTCATCTTCAAGACTTTCTTTTTCTACCGGGTCTTTTATTTTTGTTTCATCATTATTATTAATTATGCTTTCCTCATTTTTTTCACTTTCTTTTTGAAGCTCTTCTCTAACTTTTTCTTCTTCTGCTTTTATTTTTTCTAAATCAATTTTAGGAATTTGATAATAATCACTTTGAATATCATTAAAAGATAGAAAACCATGCCTCTCTCTTCCAAAATCAACAAAAGCTGCTTGCAAGGAAGGTTCAATACGACTTACCTTACCTAGATATATGTTGTTTTTAATTAGTGTGTTTTTAGCGTTTTCGTATTCGTAATCTTCAATATGATTGTTTGATTTAAGTACAACTCTAGTTTCACTTGGATGCGATGCATCAATATATAAATTTTTTGGCATAAATATTTAGATGTATTTTTCATTTTTATTTTGTTTTTTTTTAAATTCTGTGCCTTAACATTAACAAATTCATTGAATAATTAATAGATAAAAAATGCTCAATTATATAAAAAAATTTTTTATTATATCTGCAATTTTAAGCACTATAGTTTTGATTTCAGGAATTACTGTATTATGGATTTATTCAAATAAACTACCTGATTACAAGTTTTTGAAAAATTATAAACCTCCAGTATCTAGCAAATTATATTCAGGCAGTGGAAAATTAGTTAGTGATTTTTCTTCGGAAAAAAGGATATTTATTCCATTTAATGCAATACCAGAAAAGGTTATTTTTTCCTTTTTATCTGCAGAGGATAAAAATTTTTTTTCTCATCCTGGCGTAGATGCAAAAGGAATAGTTAGAGCCACTATAAATAATATATTTAATATTTTGTCATCAAAAAGACTTGAAGGTGCCTCAACTATTACACAGCAAGTCGCAAAAAACTTTCTACTATCTAATGAAGTTACATTAGACAGAAAATTAAAAGAGGCAATCTTGGCTTTTAGAATAGAAAGAGCCCTAACTAAGGAAAGAATATTGGAATTATATTTAAATCAAATATATCTAGGAGAAGGAAGTTATGGGGTTGCGTCAGCAAGCTTAAGATATTTTGATAAATCAATTAATGATTTAAATTATTCGGAAGCAGCACTACTTGCAGCTTTACCGAAAGCTCCAAGTCGGTATAATCCATACAAAAATAAAGATCTAGCAAAGTTTAGAAGAAATCTCGTCATAAAAAATTTATATGAAAATTCTTATATAACTAAAAATCAATATAATAAACTTTTAACCTCAGAGATAATTCTTAATAAAAGAAAAAGAATCTTTTTAGAAGACTCCAGGTATTATGTTGAGGAGGTTAGAAAATTAATTGTAGATAAATATGGATTTGATAAAGTTTACAAGCAAGGTTTTAATATTAAAACTCCACTAAATTTAGAACTTCAAACACAAGCGACAAAATCTTTAAGGGATGGATTAATTAAATATGATCAAAGAAAAGGATGGAGAGGTCCTTTAAAGAATATTAATTTTTCTGAAAATTGGAGTAAAAAAGTTAAGGATTTAAAACTTGAAAAATCAATAAAATGGAAATTAGCAATTATAAAAAGTATAAATAAATTTAGATTAGAGATAGAAACTATAGATAAAGAAACGGGTATAATTAATTATTCTGATACTTCATGGATTAAAAAAGACTTTAATGATACATTTAAAATAGGTGATGTTGTTTATGTCGAAAAAAAAATAAATTCTAATTTTTTATTAAGGCAACTCCCAAAAGCAAATGGTGCGATTGTTGTGCTTGATCCATATTCAGGAAGAGTTCTAGCTGTATCAGGTGGTTTTAGTTTTAAAAAAAGTGAGTTTAATCGAGCTACTCAGGCACTTAGACAGCCAGGATCAGCTTTTAAGCCTTTCATATATGCTCTTGCATTAGAAAATGGTTATACGCCATCATCTTTAATTTTAGATGCACCAATAGTTTTAGATCAAGGGGGTGACTTTAAAATGTGGAAGCCTGAGAACTATGGTAAAAAATTTTATGGTTTATCTACTTTAAGAACGGGTATTGAAAAATCAAGAAATTTAATGACAGTTAGAATTTCACAAGATCTAGGTATTGATAAAATCAACAACTTTTCAAAAAAATTAAAAATATATCAAAATCCTGATGAGCTAATGTCAATTTCGCTAGGATCAGCTGAAACAACATTGTTAAAATTAACTGCAGCTTATGGGTCATTTTTGAATAGTGGAAAATATATTGAGCCAACCTTCATTGATAGAATTCAAGATAGTTCAGGAAAAACAATTTTTAATTCTGAAAAAAGAATATGCGATGGGTGCAAAGATATATCTTTTTTAGGCAACAGTTATCCAAAAATAAAAGACAATTTTAATAACATTTTTTCACCTGAGACAGCTTACCAGATGATTTCAATTCTTGAAGGAACAGTAATAAGAGGGACAGCAAAAGGGCTAAAAGATCTTAATTTAGATTTAGCTGGAAAAACAGGAACAACAAACAAAAATACAGACGCTTGGTTTGTTGGATTTACATCTAATATGGTTGTTGGTGTATATGTAGGTCATGATGAACCAAAAAGCCTTGGTAAATATGAAACAGGTGCAAAAACTGCTATGCCAATATTTAAATCTTTTATTAAAAAAACAATTAATAAAAGCAATGCAAGACCTTTTAAGGTTGCAAAAAATGTTAAAATGATGGTTGTAGATGCAAAAACTGGAGAAAAAGTTGAGTATGGTTCAAATGAGATGATAATAGAGGTATTTAAAAAAGAATCAAATTTAAAAAAAATAAATAGTGATATTAATAACCCAAGGTATAAATTATTAGAAAATAATATATTAAAATTTTATTAATGGAAAAAGAAGCAGAAAATATTTTACTAGATATTAAAAAAACAAATTCCAGAATTCAGGAGTATCTTTGAATCTAAAGATATTTTTTCCAAATTAAAGATAATAGATAGAAAAATTGAGGACCCAAATTTTTGGAAAAATAAAAAAAAGGCAGAAAAAATTTTAAAAGAAAAAAAAATTTATGAGGAAATAGTTAGTAATCACAATAAATCAAATCATGAATGTGGGGAACTGTACGATCTTTATTTGATGGCCAAAGAAGAGGGTAATAAACAAATAGAAAACGAAATGCTAAAAAGTTTAGAAGATTTAAAAAAAAGTATTAAAAAAAACGAAGTAAAATGTTTTTTGTCTGACGAAAATGACATTTTAGATTGTTTTTTAGAGATTCATGCAGGCGCTGGTGGAACAGAAAGTCAAGATTGGGCTGATATGTTAAGAAGAATGTATATTAAATGGGCTTCAAGTAAAAACTTCAAGTACCATTTAATTAGCGAACACAAAGGAGATGAAGCTGGAATTAAGTCTTCTATAATTAAAATTAATGGAGAATATGTTTTTGGTTATTTAAAGAAAGAATCTGGCATACATCGATTAGTAAGAATTTCACCTTTTGACTCAGGCGCTAGAAGGCATACAAGCTTTGCAAGTGTGTGGGTTTACCCATGTATTGATGAAAATTTTGATATTGAAATATCTGAAAAAGATTTAAGAGTTGACACATATAGATCATCTGGCGCTGGAGGACAACACGTCAATACTACAGATAGCGCTGTAAGAATTACACATTTGCCTACAAAAATTGTAGTACAGTGTCAAAATGAGAGATCACAACACAAGAATAAAGAAACTTGCATGAAAATGCTGAAAGCAAGACTTTACGATTTTGAAAAAAAGAAAAAAAAAGAAGAAATTGCGGATCTAGAAGACAGTAAATCTGACATAGGTTGGGGACATCAAATCAGATCTTATGTTTTGCATCCTTACAGACTAGTAAAGGATAATAGAACTAATTTTGAAAGCTCTAATCCTGACAAAATCCTTAACGGAGAAATTGACGAATTTTTAGAAAGTTCACTTTATAAAACAAATGGCTAATTTCATAAAAAAAATTTTATTATTATTAATTTTATTTTTTTTTATGTTGTTTGGATATGTGAGCTTAGTAGGCATTAAAACAGATAATTTTAATAATTTAATAAAAGAAGAAATAAAAAATAAAAATAAAGATATTAGTATTCAGTTTGAAGATATATTTGTTAAATTAGATTTAAGTAGTTATTCCATAAAACTGCAAATTGATGAACCACTAATAGTTTTTAAAGATAGAAATTTTCAAATTAGAAAAATATCATCAAATACTTCTATAACTTCTTTTTTTAAAAAAGAAAATTATATTAATTCGATTTCAATCATAACAAATAAAAATGAAATAAAAGATTTAATCAAATTTTACAGATTGTTTAATGATAATTTACAACTTTTGCTTTTAGAAAAGATAATTAATAAGGGTGAAATTACATCGAATATAAAAGTAAACATTGATAAAAATGGAAAAATTAAGGACAACTATCTTATAGAAGGAAATATTGAAAATTTTGAACTAAATTTACTTAATGGGTACTTTGCCCGAGATTTGAACTTTAATTTTAAAATTGAAAAAAATAACCAGTTAGTAGAAAATTTAAAATTTAAAATAGACAATAATAAATTTATTTCTGAAGAAATACTATTTCAAAGTAAAAAAGACGAATTCTTAGTGAAAGGAAATATTTTATCTTCTGCCACAAAATTTGATAAAAACATAATTAATACATTTTTTGGTAATTTTAACTACAATTTTGATATAGATAAATTTGTTTTTGAGTCTAAAACAGAATTTGATCTTAAGTCAAAAAAAAAACCATTAATCAATTCTAAATTAAATAAGAATTTTAAATTTGATGATGTAAATATTTCTTCAACACTTTTAATTAATGATTTTTTATATACTTCTAAAATTAAGAACTTTAATAAATATATAGTAAATTCCAATGAAAATATATTTTTTAAAGATCAAAAAATAAAAATAGATTATAAAAATGATAAATTAATAATTAACAATAACGGAAAATTTTCTTTTGATAAAAAAAATTTCGATGAAATAAATGTAGATTTAATTATTAATAATAATATTTTAAATTTTAATATCAACACCAATATAAATAATCACAATTTTGCGATACCAATATTAAATTATAAAAAAAGAGATAATGTCAATGTTAATATTAATGGTATTTATAAAAAAAATAATTTTTTAAAAATAAATGAATTAAAGCTATTAGAAAATGAAAATATTTTTAAATTTAAAAACGTTTCTATAAACAAAAACAATAAAATAAAATCTTTTGAAAAAATTAATTTTATTTATAAAGATTTAGACGGTTACAATAATGATTTATTGATTTATAAAAAGAAACAAAATTATTTTTTAGAAAGCTCTTCTTTTAATGGAAAAAAATTAATAGATGATTTTTTATTTTCATCATCTGATAATAATGTTTTTAAAAATTTTGATAATTTAACATCTAAATTAAATGTTAAAATTAATAAATTTTTAGTTGAAAATACTGATTTTATAAATGACATAAGTGGCTTTATAAAATTAAAAAAAAATAAAATTATAAATGCGTCTATAAAAGGTGTTTCAAATAGTGCTAACAAAACATTTCTCTCTATCGAAACAAAAAACACAACATCTAAATTAATTTTTTTTACTGAAAATCCCAATCCCTTTGTTTCTAAATATTCTTTTATAAAAGGATTTGATGGTAATTTTCTTGAATTAAATTCATCTAATACAAATAATAAATCAAAATCAAAATTAGTAATTAATGATTTTAAATTAAAAGAAACTCCGGCTTTAACTAAAATACTTTCCCTTGCATCTTTGCAGGGTATTGCAGATCTATTAACCGGTGAAGGAATTAGATTTAATGAATTTGATATGACATATACCTCAGAAAACGGTCTAATTACAATCGATGAGATGTATGCAATAGGCCCAGCAATATCAATATTAATGTCAGGCTATATTGATGGAGACAAACTAGTAAGCTTAAGAGGAACTTTAGTTCCAGCCACAACAATTAATAAAGCTATTGGTTCCATACCACTACTGGGCAATATACTAATTGGAAAAAAAACTGGAGAAGGTGTTTTTGGTGTTAGTTTTAAATTAAAAGGACCACCAAATGATATCAAGACAACCGTTAATCCAATTAAAACTTTGACACCAAGATTCATTACGAGAACTTTAGAAAAAATTAAAAAAAATTAAATTATCTCAATTTTAAAATGTTTTTTTTTACCTATTGATAATTTAAAATAATTTTTATTTTCGATATCTTTGTCCTTTAATTCATCTTTTTCATCTGCAATTACTCTACCATCAATTTTTATTCCATTACTTTTTATTAATCTTCTTATCTCACTTTTTGACGTTTCTAAGTTTAAAGAAGATATTATTTCAAATATTGTTTTTTTTATTAAATCCTTTTTAATTTTAAAAGAAGGCAGATTTTCTCCAGTTGAGTTATCTTCAAATGTCTTTTTTGCTGTTTCATTTGCCTTTTTCGAATTTTCTACTCCATGTAACATTTCAGTTGTTTTATTTGCTAAAATAATTTTTAGCTCATTAGGATTCTTATTTTTTAAAGTGTTAATTTCATTTAATGATAAATCTGTAAACATTTTTAAAAATTTCATAACATCTCGATCATCAACATTTCTCCAGAATTGCCAATATTCATATGGTGATAATAAATTTTTATCTAACCAAATTGCACCATTTTCAGTTTTCCCCATCTTAGTTCCATTTGCTAAGGTAATTAAAGGAGTTGTTAGTCCATAAACAGTTTTGCTTGTATATTTTTTTAAGAGATCAACACCATTTACTATATTTCCCCATTGATCTGAGCCTCCAATTTGCAAAAGACAATTTTCCTTTTTATTTAATTCTAAAAAATCATAAGCTTGGAGTATCATATAATTAAATTCCATATAACTTAATGACTGTTCCCTTTCTAATCTTGTTTTAACACTTTCAAAAGTGAGCATCTTATTAATAGTAAAATGTCTACCAATTTCTCTTAAAAATGAAATATAGTTTAGGTTTTTAAGCCAGGAATAATTATTAACAAATATAGGTTTGGTTTTTGGTTCATTGTTAGCTAAAAAAATTTTCAGTATTTTTTCAATGTTTTTTATATTTTTTTCAATTGTTTTGTCCTCTAAAATCTTTCTTGTTTTATCCTTACCTGATGGATCACCTATTCGTGTAGTACCTCCTCCCAGCAATACTATAGGACGATGCCCGTATTTCTGCAAAAGTCTTAAACACATTATTTGAAGCAAACTTCCCACATGCAAACTATCAGCAGTACAATCAAAACCTATATAACCCTTAATTTTTTGCTTATCCAACAAATCAGATAATCCTTGTTCTGAAGTACATTGATAAAAGTATTCTCGATCTTTAAATTCTTTTAAAAATTTATTCATAGGTTTATAGTTACATAATATACGTTATTTAATAAAAAAAAATAAGAATGGATAAATTATATACATCTTTAGGCTTAATGAGCGGAACCTCGATGGATGGAGTAGACGCTTCGATAATCAAATCTGATGGCATGCATATTTATAGTGTTTTATTTGATAAATTTTACCCTTACAATACAGAGCTTTATTCAGAACTTTATTCTATTAGAGATAAGATATTAAATGAAAAAGATCTAACTACACATTCTGAACAAATTAAAATAATAGAGAGAAAAATCACTATTTTTCATGCAAATATAATAAATAAAATTCATGAAGAGAACAACATAAATGTTGATTTTATCGGTTTTCATGGACAAACAATATTCCATAGTGGAAAAAATAAAATATCAAAACAACTGGGAGATGGAAACTTATTATCTCAATTAACAAAAAAAATTATTATTTATGATTTTAGGCAAAATGATATAAAAAACGGTGGTCAAGGCGCACCCCTTGCTCCTATTTTTCATAAATTAATTACTGAAAATCAAAAAATTAAGCTACCTGTCTGTATTTTAAATATTGGTGGAATTTCAAACGCAACTATAGTTTCTAATTTAAATGATGATGGTATCATTAGTAAAGATCTAGGTCCTGGAAATTGTTTAATAGATGAATGGATGAGAAAAAATAAAAAAGGAAATTATGATAACAATGGTATTTATGCTGAATTAGGAAAGACGAACCATCTGATGTTGAATCATGCATTAGATATTTTTGATAACAAAATAGATAGAACAAATTCTACTTATGATATTAAAGATTTTGACATAAATTTTTTAAGAGGTATCAGTGTTGAAGATGGAGCATCAACGCTTACAGAGTTCACAGCAAAAATTATTATAACTGAATTAATAGATTTTTTTTTAAAACATAATGTAAAAATTAATAATATTTTTTTATGTGGAGGAGGTAGAAAAAATTCTTCTCTACTAAATAATCTTAAAAAAAATTTAAGCAATAATATATCTATTAAAAAGATCGATGAATTGAGAATAGATGGTGATTTTATCGAATCTCAAGCATTTGCATATTTAGCTATAAGATCCTTTCTCAAACTTCCAATTTCCTATCCACAAACAACTGGATGTATCAAAGCTTGTACTGGAGGATTGCTCTCAAAAAATTTTTAATATAGAGCTGTTTCTTTTTCTATATATTTATTTAAAGCTTTTTTAAGTGTTTCATCAGCATTTTTAAAAAAATGATTTGCAGATGGTATTGCATCAAATTCTACTTTAATACCTTTTTGAGAGCTTAATCTTTGATTTAATTCTTCAATATTTTGGTGAGGCACAAGTTCATCTTTTTTTCCATATATCATAATTCCCGACGATGGACACGGTGAAAGAAATGTAAAATCATAAACATTAGGTTGAGGGGATATACAAACAAAGCGATTAATTTCTGGTCTTCTCATTAACAATTGCATAGCTATTAATGAACCAAATGAAAAGCCCGCTATCCAACATTGCGAATTATCGAAATTTTCTCTTTCTAACCAATCAAGTGCTGCAGCAGCATCTGCCAATTCTCCTTGGCCATTATCAAACTCCCCATCACTTTTACCAACTCCTCTGAAATTAAATCTACATACTGAAAAATCATTCTCCATAAAAGTTTGAAATGTATCAACAACAACTTTATTATTCATTGTTCCACCATATTGTGGATGCGGATGAAGTATTAAAGCAATTGGAGAAGTGTTTTTTTTGCTCTTATAATACTTGGCATCTAATCTTCCAGCAGGTCCTGGTATAAATATTTCAACTATTTTTTTATCCATTTTTGATAATGATAATTGTTTTCACAAAAATTATATAAATTTTCTATCAAATATGAGCGACAAATTGCAAGACTTAAAATTTATTGAAACTTGACTATTTAAGTCGGATATATATAAAAAACGCTTAAAAATATAGATTTATGAAACTATCAACAAAAGGAAGATATGCTGTAATGGCTCTTGCTGATTTAGCAAAATTTGATCCAAATAGCCCAATTTCCCTAAGAGATATATCCATAAGACAAGGAATTTCCTTAGATTATCTTGAGCAAATATTTTTAAAACTAAAAAAAAATAAAATTGTCAATAGTTCAAGAGGTGTAAATGGTGGTTATATATTGAGCAAGGAAGCATCTCAAATTAAAATATCAGATATTTTAAATGCTGTAGATGAAAAAGTAAAAACAATTGGATGTAATAAAAATTCAAAAAAAAGTTGTAATGGAAAATCTGCAAAATGTATAACACATAATTTATGGGATGAACTTGAGAATTATATAAATATTTTTTTTCAAAGAAAAAAATTAAGTGATTTAACAAAAGATACAAGTGAAAGAAAAATTTAATGAGAGAAAATGAAATAGAAAAAATGAGAGAAAAGGAAATAGAAAAGCTAAAAGAATATAAATATGGATTTTCCACTGACATTGAAAATGTGAAAGCGCCCAAGGGTCTAAACGAGGACGTTGTTAAATTTATTTCCAATATAAAGAAGGAACCCAAATGGTTATTAGAATGGAGATTAAAAGCATTCGAAAGATTAAAAGCACTAAAAGAACCTGACTGGCAAAAGCCTAAATATCCTAAGATTGATTATCAGGATTTATATTATTATTCTGCTCCAAAAAGTTTAGACAAAAAACCTAAAAATCTCGATGATCTTGATCCTAAACTTTTAGAGACTTATAAAAAACTTGGTATACCTCTTCAAGAACAAAAAAGGCTAAATGGTATTGCTGTTGATGCAGTTTTTGACTCTGTTTCAGTAGCTACAACTTTTAAAGATAAATTAACTGAGAAAGGTATTATTTTTTGTTCAATTTCTGAAGCAATTCAAAACCATCCCGATCTTGTAAAGAAATACTTAGGATCAGTAATTCCAATAACAGATCATTATTTTGCTACACTTAATTCAGCAGTATTTACGGACGGTTCGTTCGTTTATATACCTGAGGGAGTAAGATGTCCTATGGAACTTTCTACATACTTTAGAATTAATGCTTCTGATACTGGTCAATTTGAAAGAACTTTAATAATTGCAGATAGAAATAGTTATGTAAGCTATTTAGAGGGTTGTACTGCGCCGATGAGAGATGAAAATCAATTACACGCTGCAAATGTTGAACTTATTGCACTTGAAAATGCAGAAATAAAATATTCTACAGTACAGAATTGGTATCCTGGGGATAAAGATGGAAAAGGTGGAATTTATAATTTTGTGACTAAAAGGGGATTATGTGAAGGAAAAAACTCTAAAATATCGTGGACACAAGTTGAAACTGGATCAGCTATAACTTGGAAATACCCAAGCTGTATATTGAAAGGTGAAAATTCAAAAGGAGAATTTTATTCAATAGCTATAACTAATAATTATCAAAAAGC
>MDSV01117892.1_pt1 | contig 18213 bp, 9 predicted proteins | sample 810851 | NCBI WGS metagenome assembly MDSV01 (sample SAMN05326640, study PRJNA326480) | marine metagenome | isolation source: seawater | place: Atlantic Ocean: North East | collected 2012 | reverse complement strand
TCCTGAAGAATTTGAGGATTTACTAAAAATTGCGAGTCAAGAAAACCAATCTTTGGATTAATGCATGTCAATCTCCCTGAAAAATTATACTATACAATAGGTGAAATTTCCAAAGCATTCAATGTAAATTCATCATTAATTCGATTTTGGGAAAAAGAATTTGATATTTTAAAACCTAAAAAAAATAGTAAAGGAACTAGAAGGTACTCTTCTATTGATGTAGAAAATTTCCAAACCATTCATCATCTTGTCAAAGAAAAAGGCTATACACTTGAGGGGGCAAAAGAACAGTTAAAAATTCTGAATAAGAACTTTGAAGTAGTTAAAAAACTAGAAAAAATCAAAGCAGTTCTTGCAAATATTAAAGAAGAACTTTAACAAAGCCTATTTTTTTCTAAAAAATATACTAATAGGCACACCAGAAAAATTATATATTTCTCGGATCTTGTTCTCCAAAAACCTTTTATATGGATCTTTAATATATTGAGGAAGATTACAGAAAAAAGCAAACTGAGGATAAGATGAGGGTAACTGAGTGCAGAATTTTATTTTAACATATTTTCCCTTGTAGGAAGGTGGTGGAGTTTTTTGAATAATTGGCAACAATAAATCATTAAACTTTCTAGTTATAATATTTTGTTTTCTATTCTTGTAAACTAACATTGCAGTTTCTATTGCTTTAAATATTCTTTGTTTGGTCAAGGCAGAAATAAATACAATTGGAACATCAATAAAAGGTTCAATTTCTTTTCTTATTTTTTCTTCAATTAATTTAATTGTATTTGATTTTTTATCAACTAAATCCCATTTATTTACTAAAATTACTATTCCCTTATTATTTCTTGCTGCTAACCAAAAAATATTTTTTACTTGTGAATCAAAAGATCGGGTTGCATCAAATAATATTAGACAAACATCAGCATTTTCAATTGTTCTAATTGACCTAACAACAGAGTAAAATTCAATATCATCACTAATTTTTGATTTTTTTCTTATTCCAGCCGTATCAATTAAATTAAAATCAAATCCAAATCTATTAAAATTAGTATCAATACTATCTCTTGTTGTTCCAGCAATTTCAGTGACAACATATCGATCATTACCCAACAAGGCATTTATAAATGAAGATTTTCCTGCATTTGGCCTTCCTATTACTGCAAAACCTGGAATTTTTTCTTCATCTATTTTTAAATTTTCAGGAAAATAATTAACTAATTCATCTAATAATTCTCCTGTACCACTTCCATTTATTGCTGAAATATTAAAAGACTTCTTAAAACCAAGAGAATGAAATTCATTTGAATCAAGTTGCCTTTTATTGTTATCTACTTTATTTACAGTTAGAAGGATCTGTTTGTTTGATTTATGAAGGAGTCTAGCTATTTCATTATCCATTGTATTAATACCAGTATCAACATCTACAACAAAAATAATAACATCAGATTCTTCAATTGCGATTATCACCTGATCATTTATTTCTTTTTCAAAATTATCATCTCCACCTAACATATATCCTCCTGTATCAATAACAGTAAAATCTTTTCCATTCCAAAAAGAAAAACCATAATGTCTATCTCTTGTCACACCGCTCTCTGAATCGACAATTGCTTCTCTTTTTTGAATTAACCTATTAAATAATGTTGATTTGCCCACATTGGGTCTTCCTACAATAGCAACAATAGAGCTCATTTTATTTTTTTACGGGCTACAAATCTAATATTTTAAAATAATAAATTCATTTTTGATTATATCCAAACCTTTTAAGTTCATTGTCACTAGATCTCCAATTTTTATTAACCTTTACTTGAAGATCCAAAAATACTTTTTTATTGAAAAAACTTTCTATATCTATCCTAGATTGAGTTCCAATTTTTTTAATTGCCTCTCCTTTGTGACCAATAATTATTCCTTTTTGGCTGTTTCTCTCAACCATTATTATGGATCTAATTTTTATAATTTTTAGTTCTTCTTCAAATGATTCGGTAACTACTTCCACAGAATATGGAATTTCTTTTTTAAAATTAATTAAGATCTTCTCTCTAATTATTTCATTGACAAAAAACCTCTCTGGTTTATCAGATAATTGATCCTTAGGAAAATATGCAGGTCCAATGGGCAGGATATCAATTATTCTATTTTTTAATTCATTAACATTAAAATTTTCAATTGCAGAAATTGGCCATATTTCAGCATTAGGTAATACTTTATTCCAATATTCTATCTCATTATCTAATTTTTGTTGATCAATAGAATCAATTTTGTTTATTATTAATAATAGAGGAACTTTTGAAGATTTTATTTTATTTATAAGTTTTGAATTTCTTAGATCATAGTCTTTATATTCAACAACATACATTATAATATCAGCATCCTCAAATGTAATTTTTATAGAATCCATCATAGATTCATGCAATTTGTGAGCTGGTTTTAATATACCAGGTGTATCAGAAAAAATCATCTGATAATTATCATCATTTACAATTCCTAAAATTCTGTGTCTTGTAGTCTGTGATTTATGAGATATGATTGATAATTTTTTACCAACCATAATATTAGATAAGGTTGATTTTCCAACATTTGGATTTCCAATAATATTTATAAATCCAGATTTATGAGTCATAAATCAAAGTTAATACCTTAATTATAATTAGTAATACTTTTCTCTATATTTTAAAAATGTTGTAAATTTGCACCTCATATCGCGGGATAGAGCAGTAGGTAGCTCGTCGGGCTCATAACCCGAAGGTCGCAGGTTCGAGTCCTGCTCCCGCTACTAAACAAGACGGTCTAGTATTTCCACTAGTCCGTTTTTTTATTTGTACCATTATTAAACTATTTAAATGTATTGATTAACTCAAATACAGGATTGAGATTTGAGGATCGGTATATAAACTAAAATTAAATATGGTTATTAAAATCCATTAGATAAAAGAAATAATTTGAGTATTTTAGATTCAGTGTTATCTTAAAATTATTAATATGTCAAATTTTTTAAAAACAAATATAATAGTAACTATTTTATTTTTTTTAGTTGTTAGTTGCAACAAAAATGTAAACAAATCTATGTCAAACAATATTTTACTAAATGAATGGATAGGCCCTTTTGATGGTGTTCCGGCATTTGACAAAATGAAAATAGAAGATGTTAAAGAAGGTATGTTAGAATCTATGAAATTGAATCTTGAAGATATTGAAAGAATAGTTCAAAATAATGAGAAACCAAATTTTGAAAATACCATTGCTGAAATGGAACGATCTGGAAAAGAATTAAATAGAGCTTATGCTTATTATGGAATACTAAGCAATAATATGTCAAGTCCAGAGTTTAGAACTATTCAATCTGAATTAGCTCCTCTTTTTTCAGAGTTTCAATCAAAAATCACTCAAAATGAAGTTCTATTTAATAGAATAAAATCAGTTTATGAATTATCTCAAAAAGATCAACTAGAAGATGATCAACAAAGAGTTGTAGAACTTATTTATAAACGCTTTTCAATGAATGGGGCTGAACTAAACAATGATGATAAACTAAAATATGCAGCAATCAACAAAAAATTATCAACTTTATACACAAAATTTTCAAATAATGTTTTACATGATGAAGAAAATTACGTCACCTATTTAGAAAAAAATCAACTTGGTGGTTTGTCGGATGGTTATATAAAATCTGCTGCTAAAATTGCTGAAGACAAAGGATATGAAGGTAAATATGCCGTTACCAACACCAGATCCTCTATGGATCCTTTTCTAACTTACTCAACTGAAAGAGAGCTTAGAAAACAAGTATGGACAAATTATTATTCTAGAGGAGATAATAATGATGAATATGATAATAAAGAAATCATAGCCGAAATTTTAAAACTAAGAAGACAACGTGTCAAACTTTTAGGATATGATAATTATGCTCAATGGCGTCTTCAAGACAGAATGGCTAAAAATCCAGAAAATGCCATGAAACTAATGGAAGCTATTTGGCCGTCTTCTATAGAAAAAGTTAGAGAAGAGGTAAAGGATATGCAAAAAATTGCCGATATAAATCGTGATAATATAAAAATTCAACCATGGGATTATCGTTTTTATGCTGAAAAAGTTAGACAATCAAAGTATGAATTAGATTCTGAAGAAGTAAAACAATATTTACAGTTAAATAATTTAACTGAAGCAATGCATTATGTTGCTGGAAGATTATTTAATTATGATTTTAAGTTAATTAATGATGGTAGCGTTCCTGTATATCATAATGATGTACAAGTTTGGGAGGTTAATGATAAATCTTCTGGAGAAAATATAGGTCTATGGTACCTTGACCCATATGCAAGAGAAGGTAAAAGATCTGGTGCATGGGCTAATACTTTTAGAAGTCATACAACTTTTGATGGAAAATCAAATGTTTTAGCTACTAATAATTCAAATTTTGTTAAGCCAGCATCTGGTGAAGCAATTCTTGTTTCTTGGGATGATGCTATAACATTCTTTCATGAATTTGGTCATGCACTACATTTCTTTTCTTCTAATGTAAGGTACCCAACACTCAATGGTGGTGTTAGAGATTACACAGAATTTCAATCTCAATTACTTGAACGTTGGCTTTCTACTGATCAAGTAATTAATAACTATCTAATTCATAATAAAACAGGAAAACCAATTCCATTAGAATTAGTTAAAAAAATTAAAAATGCTGCAACTTTTAATCAAGGTTTTGAAACAACCGAATATTTAGCCTCAGCAATAATGGATATGAAATTTCATTTAGCAGATCCATCAAATATTAATGTCTCAAATTTTGAAAAAGAAACACTAGCTATTCTAAATATGCCCTCTGAATTACCAATGAGACATAGAACTCCTCATTTTAGTCATGTCTTTTCTGGTGAGGGTTATGCTACAGCATACTATGGATATATGTGGGCAGATGTTTTAACATCTGACGCATCAGAAGCTTTTTTAGAAGCTCCAGGAGGATTTTATGATAAAGAATTAGCAGAAAAATTGGTTAAGTATTTATTTGCTCCAAGAAATTCTATTGATCCGGCTGAAGCATATAAAATGTTTCGAGGAAGAGATCCTGATATTAATGCTTTAAAAAGAGATAGAGGATTCTTATAAAATCATCTTTATTTTTTATAATGATTTTTTTTCAAATAAATTTTATATTTTAATCAGATGGAATATTTAAAAATTATAATTCAAATATTAATTGCATTAGGAATATTTAATGTATGGGTAATTAAAATTAATAAACCTTCTATCTATAGAGGGGGAGATTCAAAAAATATGGAATCTGAATTTAAGGCTTATGGTTTTAAAATTTTTTTTATGAAAGTAATAGGTTTTTTAAAAATAACTTTAGCTTGTCTACTAATAGCTGGAATTTGGTTCCCAGGAATTATTGATATTTCTGCATTTTTTATGGGATTACTTATGATTGGTGCAATAGGAGTTCATATTAAAATAAATGATCCTATAATAAAATCCTTGCCTGCTTTTATAATGTTAGTGCTTTCCTCAATCTTAATTATATTATAAAAAATATAAGTAAGATTAAAGTTTAACTAATAAACATTATTTTTGCAATCTAAATTGCACTCAAATGGCATTTAATATTGAAATGATTCTTGAAGTTTATCAGAATATTCAATCAAAAGTTGATAAAGCTCGAAAAATTAAAGGAAGTCCACTTACACTATCAGAAAAAATATTGTATTCTCACCTATGGGATAATAAATTAAATAAACCATATAAAAGAGGAGCTGACTATGTAGATTTTGCTCCAGATAGAATAGCATGTCAAGATGCCACTGCTCAAATGGCTCTATTACAATTCATGCAAGCTGGAAAAAAAAAGGTAGCGGTACCTACAACAGTTCACTGTGACCATTTAATCCAAGCTTCTGTTGGTGCTTCTAAAGATCTTCAATCTGCCTTAAATAACAGTAATGAGGTTTTTAATTTTCTTGAGTCTGTTTCAGATAAATATGGAATTGGCTTTTGGAAACCGGGAGCAGGAATAATTCATCAAGTAGTTTTAGAAAATTATGCATTTCCTGGTGGAATGATGATTGGTACAGATTCACATACTGTAAACGCTGGTGGATTAGGAATGGTAGCCATTGGAGTTGGAGGTGCTGATGCTGTTGATGTTATGGCAGGAATGCCTTGGGAATTAAAATTCCCTAAACTTATTGGAGTTAAATTAACTGGTAAATGTTCGGGTTGGACTTCTCCTAAGGATGTAATTTTAAAAGTAGCAGGAATTTTAACTGTTAAAGGAGGAACAGGAGCCATTATTGAATATTTTGGACCTGGTGCTAAATCTATGTCTTGTACAGGAAAGGGAACAATATGTAATATGGGTGCTGAAGTTGGAGCTACTACTTCAACATTTGGATATGACGAATCAATGGAAAGATACCTTAGGTCAACTGGAAGAGGTGATATAGCAGATGCTGCTAATGAAGTAAAAGATTATTTAACTGCTGATCCTGAAGTTTACAATGAACCTGAAAAATATTTTGATCAAATAATTGAAATTAATCTTTCGGAACTAATGCCACATATAAATGGTCCGTTTTCTCCTGATATAGCTACTCCTATTCATGAAATGGGAGAAAAAGCTAAAAAAAATGAATGGCCATTAAAAGTTGAATGGGGATTGATAGGTTCCTGTACGAATTCATCTTATGAAGATTTATCAAGGGCTGCATCAATAGCTCAACAAGCTGTAGATAAAGGGTTAATGACAAAAGCTGAATTTGGAATAAATCCAGGTTCAGAACAAGTAAGATACACAGCTGAAAGAGATGGTTTTTTAGATGTTTTTGAAAATCTAAATGCTAAAATATTTACCAATGCATGTGGTCCATGCATAGGCCAATGGGCAAGGGAAGGTGCAGATTTACAAGAGAAAAATTCAATTATTCATTCCTTCAATAGAAATTTTTCTAAAAGAGCTGATGGAAATCCTAACACTCATGCATTTGTAGCTTCACCCGAAATGGTAGCAGCGATTGCTATTTCTGGAAGATTAGATTTCAATCCAATTAAAGATGCATTAATTAATTCAAAAGGTGAAAAAGTTAAATTAAATGAACCTACTGGGTGGGAACTTCCTCCAAAAGGTTTTGAGGTTGAAGATGCAGGTTATTTAGCTCCCTCTAAAGATGGTTCAAATATTGAAGTTAACGTAAGTGAATCATCTGAGAGATTACAACTTTTAGAACCATTTGAACCATGGGATGGTAAAAACATTTTAGATGCTAGGTTATTAATAAAAGCTCTTGGAAAATGTACTACAGATCATATCTCGATGGCTGGACCTTGGCTAAGATACAGAGGGCATTTAGACAATATTTCTAATAACTGTTTAATTGGAGCTGTAAATGCATTCAATAATAAAACTAATTTTATAAAGAATCAACTAAATGGAGAATATGAGGGAGTTCCCGATGTTCAAAGAAATTATAAAAAGAATGGAATTGATACTATAGTTGTTGGTGATCATAATTATGGAGAAGGATCGTCAAGAGAACATGCAGCCATGGAACCAAGGCACTTGGGAGTTAAAGTAGTTTTAGTAAAGTCCTTTGCTAGAATTCATGAAACAAACCTAAAAAAACAGGGCATGTTAGGTATCACTTTTGATAATGAATCTGATTATGATCTAATTCAAGAAGATGATCTTTTTGATTTTATTGACTTAGAGAACTTTAGCCCTAAAAAACAACTTACAATTGAAATTAAACATAAAGATGGTTCTAAAGATACTGTCTTAGCAAACCACACCTATAATACTCAACAAATAGAATGGTATAAAGAAGGCTCTGCATTAAACCTTATAAAAAAACAAAACAAAAAATAATTTATTCTGGTGCAAGTTCAAAAATTAATCCATCTGATTTTTCATTAATCTGTATTTGACAACCTAATCTAGAGTTTTCTTTTACATAAAATGCTTCAGATAACATTGCTTTTTCATCATCACTAATTTCATTTACTGAATTTTTAGAATGTATATATATTTGGCATGAAGCACACATTGCCATACCACCACAAATACCTTGTACAGGAAATTCGTAACTTTTACAAAGCTCCATTAAATTCATATTCATATCAGTTGGAGCTTTTAGAGAATGCTTTTTACCATCTCTATCTATAAGGGTAACTGTAATATCTTTCAAAATTAATTTTGTTCAAATATAAAAAAAAGGGGAATGCCTCTTTTTATATAACAAAAAATGAATTTTATTCTGTTTTAAATGAGTAAATAAGGGAGTAACTGCTATGAGTTCCGTCCGATGTTTTTACTCTCCAATAATAAGTAGTAGCTGCATCTAATGCAACATCTAATGTCTTGGCAGATAGATTGGTTTGGGCTGAGGGTGGTGTTTGTTTTCCATCAGTCTTGTCAACATAAAGTGAATAAGTAAGTGTATCTCCAGTATCTGGATCACTACCATCCCAAGTAAAAGTTACTTTTCCATCACCATCTCTAGAAGCAGTAGATCCTGATCTAGGAGACTTTAAGTCAGCTGGGAATGGAGCATAATTAGTAATTCCTTTTCCTGCTAAATAAAACTTCCAAGTATCACTTGCAGTAGAAGTAGTAGAAGAAGTACTTTTAGAGGTTATATTCCAAGAATAAGGAACTCCCTTGTCTAATGTTACTTTGGTGGTGGTGGAAGTAAGACCTGTTTTATTTGTAATAGTACTTGTGTTTAAATTAGTAATCTTAAGGTCATAGGTATTTGTGTTTGCCGATGCAGTCCAAGTAAATGTTACTTCACTTTGAGTATTAGACACACTTGTACCTGTTTCACAAGTTTTATTATTAGCAGGAGCAGTTAAAGTAGCTTTTCCAGGTGGATTTGGAGTTCCACCTCCACCTCCGCCTCCGCCGCCTCCGCCGCCGGAGTCATCTCCACCGCCACCGCCACAGCTTACTAGAAGGGTTAGAGTAAAGAGAAAACTAAAAAACTTTAATGTGCCCTTCATCTCTTAACAATTTTAAATGTTTTACTTACTGTTGGACCTTCCATCACTACAATGTAGGTTCCTGTAATTTGTCTAGATAAATCAATCTTTGTTTTTCTAGAGAAGTCTTGTATTTTTTGTTCTTGAGTATAAATTAAATCACCCTTCTCACCAAATACACTAACTTGAACCGTTGTATCCTCACCAGACACATGTACACTAACATCCTGATTGGTTGGATTAGGATAGTATAGTATATCTTCCGATATAAAGATCTCTCTTTCTATCACTCCTTGACACTCAAGGTTTGTACTTATCTTAATAATACTAAGACCCGTTTGAAGAGTCGTAGTAAAGTTATTTCCCTTAACCTGATGCATCTCTCCATTAATATCAATATTATAAAGGCTAGATCCATCTAACTGGATATTAGTAGTTCTTTTATCATTATCTACATCTATAAAAGCAGATAAAGGCTTTGGCTCACCTATAACCACTTCAAAACATTGTTCGTAGTTCGCCTGACCATCTACCTTAAAGCAAACAGTATAGGTTCCTTTACCTAAACCGGTTACAGAGGCTGACTTATCCTCTCCAGCTATAACTACATCATCCTTGCCAGTAATGGTAATAGTATAATCATAAGAGTTGTCCTCCACACTAAGGCCTATAGAACCATCCGTGTTACCAATACAAGTAGCACTAGTAACCTCAACCTTATTGTTGTTCACTGGTAAAACGAAAATAGCACAGCCATTTACATCAACAACAGATCCCTCAGGTGTATTTGGACACTGGTCGTTAATATCTAAGACCTGGTCATTATCATCATCATCATCACATATATCTCCAATATTATCCTTATCAGCATCTGCTTGGTCTGTATTAGCTACTGTTGGGCAGTTATCTAAATTATTTAAAATAGTATCTCCATCTTTATCATTATCACAGGCATCCCCTATTCCATCACCATCTAAATCAGTCTGATCTAAATTTGCAACATTTATACAATTATCCAGAGAATCAATCACACCATCATTATCTGTGTCTTCACAAGCATCTCCAATACCATCAAAATCAGAATCAGCCTGATCAGCATTAGGAATAACTGGACAAGTATCTTTATTATCTAATACACCATCTCCATCTGAATCCTCACAAGCATCCCCCTCTCCGTTAGAATCATAATCTCTTTGATTAGAATTTGCTACATTGGGGCAATTGTCTAATGAATCAACAACTCCATCTCCATCTACGTCACTTGCACTCGAGCTTAACATAGAAGTTACTGTTAAAGCATCTAAAGTTCCTTCTTTAATTGAAACTGTTTTTTCGGAGGTAATTACTGGTGTATCATCTTTAGTATCATCCAAAGAAACTACTTTAATTGAAACTTCATAAATATTATTTTTATTTGAATCTTTAGGTGTGGCAAATACTGGAGCTGTTGAAAAAGACAACTTCCCTGATGAAGCATCCAGCAAAAATACATCTTTATCATTACCACTATATAATTCATAAGAAACGCTAGAAGAAGAGGAAGAAGTTCTTATATCGTCAGAATCATCAAATGATCCTCCTTTATTATTATCTCTATAGACTTGAACTGTAAAATCATTTATAACAAAAGGGTTTGGATCATCAATAATCTCAACAACTACTGTTTCTACAGCACTAGTACTATATCCATCTGAAACTGTAATTCCTAAAGAATAAGATTGTTTTGTTTCAAAGTCCACATTTTCAGGTTTGGCTACATATAAATCACCATTATCAGCAATAATTCCAAAAGTGCCATCATCATTCCCACTAACTATTTTAAAATCATCAAGAAAGTTATTTTGATCAGCATCACTAGCCTTAACTTTATAGAAATAAGTATTAAGGGTTGGGTTTTCTTTCAAGTAAGCTATCTGATTTGGGTCTACAACTGGGTCAAATTCACTGGAACCTCCAACTACAATTATTCCAGTTGATGTTGCTTCAGTAGTAATATTTGAATTGTCTTTTCCAGAAATGATAATATTTTCAATAGCTACATTATAAGCACCATTTACTATATCCATTGCTGAATTATCAATTTTGGAAACTGATAATGGCATATTAAAAATAGCTCCATTATTTCCTGAGAAAACAGAATTATTATTAGAATATATTAAGAATCTATATTTTACGCCACCTAAAGAGGATTGAGTCAAAATAAAATCTGAAGTTCTTGCAGCAATTAAATCAGATGAAGATGCGCTGATAGAAAACTTAGGTAAAATCGAAATAGTACCTTGCATGGATTTGTGATTTCCACATATATAGTAGTAAGTTCCAGGTGAAACTGTAGATAAGTCCACCTTAACTGTTCCTGATGTTGCTCCTTGATTTGTGACTCCAGCAAGTTGTTTAGTTGAATCATAACCACCATCATTACTTAAACCTGTAACAATATAAAGCGGATGGGTGCTTCCTGCATTATTTACAAAATTTATTTCATCACCAACATAGTGAGTTATTCCAGGGTCTTTAGCATTACTTAATTCAGCAAATGTAAAATCTTCATTAGAATCTGCTGTAAGAGTCCAAGTAAAGGATTTTGTTTCTTTTGGAACACTGATATCAAATTGCATTCCTTTAACTTCATTTGAGTTTAATACAGAAATTGGAACCGTGTTTACCGCATTTTTATTTACAATCGAATTCTTCATCACTAATGTATTCCTGTTTTTTAGTGTTCCTTTAATTTGAACAGAATCCATTGCATTCCCTCCGTCGTGAATAAATTTTACATAAGTATTAAAATCATTAGAAACATTTGAAGGAACTAATTTAATTTCTTGATTAGAAGTTCCATTTGCATCTATTTCTATAGGAAATGAACCAATTATTGTAACATCAGGATTGGTAGAAGAAGCTGAAGTTATTTTAAGTTTTTTATTTCCAGAATTTTTATATGGTATTGTTTTATCATTATAACTATTTCTGGTTAATTCTCCTAAATTTAAAATATACTTGCCACTACCGTCATTGAAGACTGGTGACTCAAAAATAAATTTACCCGTTATTAAATTAATACTTCCATTTTCAGAAGCAGATGAAACATTTGTTAACGCTTTATTAGTTAAAACTACATTACTAACATTTATGGCATATGAACCTGGGTCTACAATTTTGTCTGGTTTAACAGAGAATTTCACTATTTCTCCAATAGGCTGAGCTAAAACTGCATTACTAGGAGAATAGGCAACTACTCTAAGAAATTTGTTTCCTGAATCATCTGTTCGAACATTAGAGCTTATAACATGATCTGTTCCCGATTTAAGTAAACTTGCACTTTTAGAAATAAGCTCTATTTTAGAATTTTCAGGTGTTATATCAAATTGAAAACTAGTAATATCCTCATCTCCATTTATTGAGACTTTAACATCTGAAGTTTTATTATTCTCTGCATCTGCATTGGATTGAACCACCACCCTATTATCATTATAAACTTTAGCTTCGAACTTAAATTCTTGTACTCCTTTTCTAAATTTGTTAGGATCATCTGAATCTAAAAATATAGACTCCTTAAAAGTTCCATTTGCAGATGTATTTACTCTAACATTGATTAATAATGTTGCATCAGGAGATAACTTTTGTGGCCAAGTAATTGGAGTGCTTTTATCACTCCACTGAGTTAAAGAAAATTTAGTTAATTCACTTTTGTCAAGAGAAACATTTAACTCTTGTGTTCCTTTATTTTCAATAACCCATTGAAAATCAGTTGTTGAATCTTTATAAACACTTCCAAAATTATGATTATTAGTATTCCAATTAAAATGGGGGGCGAGAGTAGTTATTGTTCCATTTTCTAATTTTAATGTAAGATTGGTATTGTCTTCTTTTGAAGCAACTACACTAGCTAATTCAAAGTTGTAGTTTCCATAATTCATACTATTATGTAAACTAAGATCCAATAACTTACCATTTCCAGTTGGAATTGTTTTATTTGAAGGAGAATAGATTAATATTCTCAATTTTCCTGAAACAACCTCTTTTACAGTTATTACATGATCAGAGCTGTCACCACCCAATCTAGCTTTTATTAAATTATATGAAGATTTGTAAGTAAAATTATCCCCGTCATACTTAACATCAAATTGTAACGCCTTAATAGCTGTTGCAGTAGTTAAATGTAAATCTAATGCAAAATCTTTATCATAGCCATACGCCCCATCCTTAACGGATAGGGTGTCTTGGCTATATAGCGTTACTCCTATTAAGAGTAATAGTACTTGAATAATTCTCTTCATTTATCTCTATTTCTTAATTAGCTTGTGAACACTTATAATCTCTTCATTTCCTTTCGTTATCATTCTCACTTGAACAGTATAAATTCCAGAAGCTAACATACTAACATCCAAATCGTTTAATCTTCCCATATTTTCTAATGTTTTACTGTAAACTGAAACGCCTAGAACATTATAAATATTAACATTCAATGTCTCAACATTTTTAGTTACATCTGTTAATAAATTAACATTAGAATTAGCAGGGTTTGGATAGATTCGTATGGAATCATCAAGAGAATCAAAGAATCTTTCATCTGAGTATTTTAAATCAAGAACTAAACCATCATTGGTTCCTGCTCTAAGATTATTAATTTCTAAGTCTTCATTATCATTTATATCCAGATAATCGAAAACTACATTTGTTAACTCATTTATTGGTTGATTATTATAACTATATATTAAGAATGTTCTCTTCCCATCTTCAACAAAATTAACAACTGAAAGATTTTTTAAGTCTTCAGATAATTCATAATCAATAGTAGCATCCATTGAGAATTGTAATGAAGTTACTGGCTTTTCATTTTCTAAGTAAATCCTGCCATTAGTATAAACTAAAGTTGCATTACCAACTGGCTTGTTAGAGAAGTATTCCCAATCATATGGATCATAATTAGAACCATTGGCAACACTACCAGTACCATTTAATATAATATTAACAATAGCTGAAATATCTGTTACATCAATCTTACCATCCCCATTAACATCTGCAACTTCTTGAACAAATACTTTTGGATTATTTCCAAGGATATAATCTAGATTTGTTGTTAAGTCTAAGATATTTACTCCATCATCTCCATTAGAATCTCCTAATTTAAATGCAGAAGTAACTGTATACTTCTTCTCTTCTGAGAATGTAGAACCAATAAAACTAGCATCAATAGATTGAACTGCAACATAATAATCACCCATTGGAACATTAACTTTCCATGAAAGGTTATTTTCTGCATTTCCAGCATCAGCAACTGCTTTCACCCCATCAATATCAGATCCAGCTGCTAATATTTCTTCACCACCTGGTGTCGTTCCGATTCTTACAGAATATGTTAATCCTTCTGAAGGTGTTTTCTTACCATCTGCATCAGTATCCACAGCACCTGACCAAGTAATTACCATTTCAAATAATGCTTGTTCATTACCAGCTGAGCCAGTTCTTACAGAAGTTTTATTTCCTCCATTGTCCGTATCAGGATTATAAGCTCCTAATCTAGATCTTTGGAAATTAACTTCTGTTGGAGGGAATGGTCTAGCATTTAGTCCATATGTCTTTTTAACACCAACAGATTTCTTAAGAGGCTTACCTTCTCTGTAATCGCCTGAATCATCATTTGCTATACCACCTCCTGCAGGTCCTGCAAATCCTCTAACATTCATTACTACATCAGAAATAAACCCGTAGTAACTGTTATTATCTTGTTCAAATTTATTTTTATCAGTAATAACTAAATCTGCATCTAAATCTCCATCAAAGTCAGCTACCCCAATATTTGCATCCTCATACATAGATAGATCATAACCAGTATCTACCATGATATTTGACTCTGTATTCCAAGTAGACATCTTTGTTACTTTACCTTGACCACTAACTGTTCCAGAATAAACAACATCTGCAAATCCATTACTATCAAAGTCTCCAAATACAAATCTACCATCTCTAACAGCTGGAAGACCAACATTCATATCAGTAAATCCATCATCACCATTTTTGTATGCCTTAACAATATCTCCAGATGACGACTGTCCACTGAATAGTACGTCTAGCTTACCATCAGCATCGAAATCAACAAAATCTGCTGTACCTTCTTTAACTGAGACAAAATCATTGGCTTTCTCTTCAAAATATACTTCAATAGGTTGCACTGCAACTCCATTTTCATCTAATGCTCTTTTATTTTCAAAAAGAAGTGTTTTATATCCATCAAATGAATATCCAGAAATTAAGAAATCGAAATCTCCATCATTATCAACATCACCAAAGTCATATGATGCAAAGCTTAAATTACTTAATTTACCTTCCTCAACTACACCTTTAGGATCAGTTACAGTAAATTTATCAAAATCTAAACCAGTAGTTTCTGTATCACCATCAGCTATAGAAAACATTGCCATAACGGTTGTTGCTTCATTTGTAAGTTTAGAAGATTGACCCGCACCAATTATTTCTACAAGTCCATCATTATCTAAATCCTTGATAGCAAATTCAATATTATACACACTTTCAAGGAAATCACCACCGTTATTATTATCAAATGGGAAATGTTCTCTCCAATATTCTCTGTATAGACCTTCATCTTGATTAGTAGTTTCTGGATCATCCTCTCTTGCATCATCAATCAGTCTAGTATTTAAGAACATTCGCAATCTAGTTCCACTACTTTCTTCAATAGCAACAATTAAATCTGTTTGACCGTCATTGTTGAAATCTCCAAATTCAAAATTAGACTCTCCATAGTGAGCCCCATATACAGGAACAAAAACTTCATTTTCAAAAGCATAAATATTTATTGCTTGTTTGTCTACTCTAACTCCATAGCCATATCTGCTTGTTTCCATACCTACATTGGTACTAATTAAATCTTTGTCTCCATCTCCATCCATATCCATAAATTGTAATTGAGTAGATTTAGAAGGAATTAATCTTCTATCTATAATTCCACCAAGATTCAATAGCTTCCACTCATAATCAAGAGTGATGCTAACTGTATCGGAGAATACTCCACCCATATTTCCTCCATCAATCGCTTGAACAGAAGCATAATAAGTGCCTGGGTTCAATATAACCTCTCTAGAATTTAATGTAGAAAGTGATGGAATGTTTATAAGTGTAGATCCAGTTTGATCATCACTATTTGCATAAATAATATTATCAAGTCTAAATGGACCCTCATTATCAGTTTCTCCAGTAATTGGATCGAAATATCCTGTTCCAATTTTTAAATCATATCTAAATTCATTGGAAGAATTATCTGTAGGTTTATCCCATTTAAATTCTACACTACCAACTCCATCATGGGTTGCTGTAAGATTTGATATCTTATTAGGAGCTGTATTTAAGTTATTATTATTTTCAGCTTTATATAAAATAGCCTTAGCTATTCCATTATCATCCAGTCCTGTTAAAAATAAATCAAGGTCTCCATCTTTATCATAGTCAATCCAATCTGTACTACTTTCTCTCAACCCTTGAATAGTTAAATCTGATTCAACTATTCCATATTGACTTCCAAAATAAGCTGGGAAAGTAGTATAGAGTTTTGTAATTGCCGCTCCAGTATTTGGATCTTCACCAGCAATAATCAAATCACTTTGGCCATCATTATTATAATCAGCAAAATCAAAATCTACGTTCTTTAACTTAGGCAGATCATTTAATGCATTTAAATTACTACGTCTCTCGATATTTCCTCCCTCATCTTCACCAATTGCTAAATAGTCTAGCTCACCATCTCCATCAATATCTGCATAGATAGTATTACCATTTTTATAACCAGCGTGAACATTAAATCCATCTCCATCATTTAAATTCCCTTGTTCATCATAACTATCTCTATAGTAGGTATTTACAAATCTCATACGATGAGATTGAAGATTAGTAACATCTCCTCTTGATCCATTAGTAAATAGATCATTATCTCCATCTTGATCTGCATCTACAATATCTATTTCTCCATTTATTACACCCGAATCATTGAATAAACCTTCATTAAGGAAATTGAAATCTCCAAGATTTGTATAATAATAAGTTCTAAATTGATTTTCAGAATCAATTCCAGACATAATTAAATCTGGATCTCCATCATTATCCAAATCACCCCATTCCATATCAGATTGGGATAACCCCTCTACTTGATAATCTTCCATTAATTCAAAGAAGTTACCTTCTTGATTAATATAAAGTTCAGCTTTTCTAACATTTCCTTCTGCATTTCCTGAAACTGCAACATCTAACCATCCATCTTGATTAACATCTACAAACTCTATATCTCCACCAATAAATTTGGTGAAATTTTGATTTGTATTTTCAAAAGTTCCATTATTGTTTATATATACATTTGTAATGGTTCCAGTAGATGATTGTCCCATCAATGCAAGATCCATATCTCCATCTTGGTCATAATCACCCCAACTAACCTTTCCATCTTCAACTCCTTCAAAAGGAGCATCATCAACTAAGGTTAATCTAGTAGCCTCAACAATAGTAACTTCGGAAATATCAGTTGATGCAGCTGTTCCATTTTCAATTCCAGCAACATTTATATCGATAATTTCATCTTCTTCAAACCAAGGATCTTTAAATGCACCTAAGGTAATATTACTTGTTGTTTGCATAGCAGGAATTTCAATTGTTGCACCTAATCCAACTTTACCAATTGTTGAACCTTTAGCATTTGTTACTCCTAAAGAAGCTCCAGAAACTGCAACGTCAGTGGGGCTATTCAAATTAGTATCTTGAATAACATTTGCAACATAAGGACTTCCATCATCTAAGAAAGAAACTTTTACTACAATATTATAATTGGAAACTGATATGTATAGGTTTCCTTCAGAATCTTTATCAATTCCTCTAAAATTTGGTTCTTCTCCACCATTTAATCTTAAGCCATAAACATAGTTTCTAATGTTTGGTAAGTTATATATCTGATTAGTGTTGAAGTCTACAACATGAATATAACTACTATGGCTCCAATATTCCTGATATACAGAAAGATAGTTCGTTACATACATTTTATTACTGCTAGCATCCATAAAAATTCTAGAGGGGTATGTAAATGATCTATCGTCAATAGAATTGACTTGATCATCATTTGTTATCCAACCATTATTACCCTTACTACCAGCAATTGTTTCTGTTGAAACATTACCAGATTCATCAATAGTTAATTTTCCAATATAATGTTGATACATATCTGAGAAATAAAGAATATTA
>MDSV01015051.1_pt1 | contig 18215 bp, 11 predicted proteins | sample 810851 | NCBI WGS metagenome assembly MDSV01 (sample SAMN05326640, study PRJNA326480) | marine metagenome | isolation source: seawater | place: Atlantic Ocean: North East | collected 2012 | reverse complement strand
CGCCGCCCAAAGGCGTTCAGCCCACCATGAAGACGATTTGTGGTACAGGGTACGCCTAGCTCCCCACCTATCCCATACAGCCCTAAGGTCAAATGTATTTGAACGATACCCAAGCGCGCTCCTCAATTCACTTCAGGAAGAGTTACCTCTTCTTCGTATTTTGAAGGGCATGAGGTTTTGATGATATCTGCCTCGAAAATATACTCTCCATCGATGTACCTCAATACGCCTTGAGCATAGACAGTTCGGTTATCTCCAAGACCATTTGAGACTGATGCATCGATGTAATCGATAACGAGAGTGGAATCATCCCCATGAAGAATAAAGACACTGGCATTCGAGTCAATACTGCCATCGAGAACTTCACCTCGCAAAGCAATTTCTTTGTCGACATATTTCGAGGGTGTAATCATTACCTCGTCAACTGAGCGCGTTGGTTCAGGAGATTGAATCAAGAGGACTCCCAATAATCCCAATGTAATTACAGCGCCCAAGAAAAATATCCGAACACGTCGCGAGAACATCGTATCATCTCTACGAATTTTGGCGGTGTGAAAAACCCACCGCTTCTTGAAGTGTCGAAAATCCGTGTGCTTTCAACTTCTTTTCCAAACCCTTTACTATCGACTTTGTGAGCGACGGACCTTCAAACACAAATCCGCTGTATGCCTGCAATAAAGATGCACCTGCGCCAATCTTTTCCCAAGCGTCATCCACTGACGAAATTCCTCCTACACCGACGATTGGCCAATCTCCATCCGTTAACGAGTAAATCTGGTGAATTATATCTGTAGAACGCTGCTGAAGTGGAGCTCCGCTAAGTCCTCCTGATTCAGAAAAGACCTTACTGTCAGATTGAGATACGCTCCCCTGTGAAATATCTGGTCGTTCAACTGTTGTGTTTGTGGCAACGATACCGTCACATCCTGCAGACCGTGCTGTCTTCACTACTGCAAGTAGTTGGTCTTCAGTCAAGTCGGGTGCGATTTTAACTAAAATTGGTTTTGCATTGCTATCGGAATTTTCAGACAAATCCTGATTAACTTTTTTACAAGCCTCGATGATTGACTGCAAAGCGCTATCATGTTGCAGTTCTCGTAAATTAGGAGTGTTTGGTGACGAGACATTAATGACAAAAACGTCACAATAAGGCCATAGCCTCTCCATAGACGTAGCGTAATCGGTGGGTGCTTGTTCTAGCGGAGTCGTCTTTGATTTACCCAAATTTGCCCATAAAGGGATAGACAATGGTTTTGATTTAGAAAAAAAAGTTTCTAATTTGGTCGAAATTTTGGAACTACCAGGATTGTTGAAGCCCATTCGATTGACCAGTGCTTTCGAACGTGTTGCACGAAACATCCGAGGTTTGGGGTTGCCAACCTGTTCGTGTTCGGTAACGCCTCCAATTTCGATAAATCCAAGCCCAAGTGCATCCCATCCCTTTAGGGCCTCAGCCCGCTTGTCGAGGCCAGCAGCATTGCCAAATGGGTGCTTGTAATTCTGGCCAAAACAATGTATTGAAACATCTTTCCGTGGTCGGTATATCAAGGAAAGAAGGGAACGAGTTACCGGATTTGAACTGAAAATGCGGAGCATACGTAAAGCACGTGAATGGGCTTTTTCTGAATCTTGAAGTCGAAGGGTCGGCCGTACGAAGATACGATACCCGATGCCCATGCCATACGCTCCAATCGGTATCCTTCAAGACTTCCGCCCCATCGGATAGAATATGCGCATTGACGAGCCTCTATGGCCAGTGGTCAGAGAAACAGCACGTCAAATATTGAGAGTTGAGAATCTTGTACTAGCATTTCCCGATAGATGTGTCGAAGATTTTGAGAAACTCTTGCTCGATATGAGCGACTTCCAGCCAGCAAAAGTTGCGTTTCCTTCGTACATTATCCACAGCACGAAAGATGTTAAAATTTATCAAAATTCGGCCAACAGCAGTGATGAAAGTCTTGTTGCATACATAGGACTTACAGAGCCTGAGATAGATGTACGCTGGGTTAAAATGAATATTGATGAAGGATGGGGAGAAATTCTCATGGCTTGTCGAGAATTGCTTGAAGCAGGTTATCCAGGATGCATTGGTTGCGGTGGCCCTAATTCTGAATTGCCTTGGAATGAAGCAAAGAATAGAGCCAATCTGCCCTAGACTAAATTGCATTGAAAAGGGTTCAGATACAAAGTATCTGATGTCATTGTCCAGTAGTGAGAGAGTTCAAGTAGCCTCGGCGGTCGGATGTAAAACCATGGGTGTCGTCATCATTGCCGAGAAGCCGAGTGTTGCTAACGACATCGCAAAGGTACTGGGTGCAAACTCCAAAACCGACACTCACTGGCATGGAAACGACATAATTGTCACATGGGCAATTGGTCATCTTTTGCAGTTAAAATACATGGATGACTATGATGAAGCATTCAAAGATTGGAGGAAAACAATCGATAGATTGCCGTATATCCCTGAGAGTTTCGAGTATAAACCAATAGGTGGTCGAGGTAAAAAGCAACTCACTGCAATCAACAAACTGATTAAATCAAAAGATGTAGATGAAATAGTCAATGCATGCGATGCCGCTCGTGAAGGGGAGTTAATTTTCCGTACAATTGTCCAGCATTCTAAAACCAAAACAAAGACTTCGAGAATGTGGCTACAATCCATGACGAAAGCATCCATTCAACAAGCATGGGACGAACGTGTGAGTGGTGAAGAATACAGTGCATTGCGCGATGCTGCATACTCTCGCTCAGAAGCAGATTGGATTATCGGAATGAACGGTTCACGAATAGCAAATTCCTTTCTCCCTCGCAAAAAGAACGAAAGAAGTGCAATTTCATTAGGGCGAGTACAAACTGCAACATTATCAATGATAGTTCAACACGAACTGGAAATACTCAGACATATTCCTTTGCCATATTGGCAACTTGAGGCTGTATTCAAATCAGAAGATGCACAATGGCTTGGTAGGTGGGAACGTCAAAATCATGTCGATAATCCAAATCAACCTGACTACAAACCCCATCGTATTATTGAAAAGTCCGAACACGATCGTCTCCTCGAAATTCTTGAATCCGGTAAAAAAGCGACTGTTAAGCAAAGTCAACGCGACTCGAAAGAAAAAGCACCACTCAATTTCGACCTGACTACTCTTCAACGTGAAGCGAACAGTACATTCGGATGGTCTGCTAAGCGTACGCTTGGTATTGCTCAAGACTTATATGATAACCACAAACTAACGACATATCCCCGTACGGATTCCAGACACATACCTGAAGATATGGACGAAGAAATTTCAAAGATTATTCGTCAATTGGGTGCTCAAGATGACTACAACACACACTCAACACGAATTGTAAATGATGGTATGAAAAACGTTGGGAGAAATTTTGATAATGCAAAAGTGAGTGACCACTTTGCGATTATCCCTACTGGAAAGATTCCAGATACAAACATGAGTGCTGACCATTCAAGGCTTTACGACCTCATTGTTCGGACATTCCTTGCATCATGGCACCCTGAAGCCATTTGGGATGTACAGAAAAGAACTGCGACCATTGATGGAGAGCAATTTTCTAAGGAAGCACGACAGATAAAAACCGAAGGATGGAGGGCTGTTCGACCCAAGAAACAATCATTACCAGAAGGTTGGAATTCGCTCCCTTCAAATCCTTGTGACGGTTCAATCGAATCTTTTGAGTTCAAAGAGGAGCAATCCAAACCTAAAGGACGTCTGAAGGAAGCCGGCCTTCTCCGACTTATGGAACATGCAGGAAAGCAGGTCGATGATGAAGAACTTGCTGATGCTATGAAAGATAAAGGCCTTGGAACCCCTGCTACACGAGCAGACACGATCGAAAAATTGGTTGATAGAGGATATATTCAGAGGGCAAGAGGAGGAAGTATTAGTGCGACAGCTCATGGAATACGTATTATTGATGTTCTCAAGAAAATTCCTGTTGAGTGGATTACTTCTGCTGAAATGACTGGTGAAATGGAAGCTTCACTGTTACGTGTTCAACGGGGAGAGGAGCCACGTGAAACATACATGAGCAATGTAATCGAACAGACGACGATTATGGTTGATCGGATTAAAAACCATGACCGCTCTGAACTCTATGTTAATGAACCATCAATAGGCAAATGCAGTATTTGTTCTGGAAGTATTATTGAAACCACTTTGAACTACCAATGTGAAAAGAATGAAGGTAGGGACAAAGGTTGCTCATTTGTGTTCTGGAAAGATACATCGGGTCGATGGTTTGACCAAACCACCGCGAAGCGTCTGCTGTCCGAAGGTCAAATTGAGAACCTCCATGGATTCTTCAATCGTTCAGGAGAACCCTATACTGCAACTGTAAAAATTTCGAAGGAAGGTAAAGTTGAGTTTGTTGGAGGAGGTGAATCATCTTCTGACGTATCAGATGAAGAGGTTTGCCCCTGTCCTTCGTGCGACCAAGGGACAATTCGAATTGGTCAAACCATGTATGCATGTGATAATGACGATTGTAAATTTAGAGGAGTTTCAAAGGAAATGTGCAAGCGTCCGATATCAAAAGAAGAAGCCAAATCTATTTTGCAAAATGGAAAATCGGAACTTCTTGATGATTTCATTTCGCGGCATGGAAAGCCATTCCGTGCCTATTTGGTTGTTGATAAAACACGGGTTAAATTCGAATTCCCACCTCGAGAAGCTGCTGCAGATGCAAAGCGGTTCGAAGTGGTTGAAGGTGTGGTAGCCGTATGTCCAGTTCATAACGTCAACATCATCGAAACAGAAACTCATTATCAACCTGAACCTGGATCAAGTGGTTCTTCACTTCAAATTGCTCGGGAAATCTCGAAACGAGAAATCACCCGTGAAGAAGCAAAAACCTTGATTGAGAAAAGGGAGATTGGTCCGTTTGATGATTTCATCTCAAAGAAGACAGGACGTCCATTTTCGGCAATTCTGTATCTGAAGAAGAATGAGTCTATCGGATATAGGTTTGCGAAGAGATAATCTAGCGAATTAACGAATTCGAGGGCGAAGATTCATGTTTAACCGATGGTTGTGAAGAGATATGAAGCAGACCGATTGGGATGTTATCATCGTTGGTGCAGGTCCAACTGGTGGGCGTACTGCAACCCACCTCGCATCACTCGGGCACAATGTCTTGATGCTTGAAGAGCATACAGAAATAGGCCGTCCATTTCAGTGTGCTGGCTTGGTCACCCCTAAGGCAATGCAAGAGGTTGGTTTGTTTGATTCGGTGCTGGAGGAAGTGGACGGTGCTCGAATTCATGGTCCAAGCGGAACTCTCGTACCGGTTGGAACTGACGGCAAACTTCGAACCTATGTAGTCTGTAGGAAAAAATTCGACCAAGGTGTTGTTCAACAGGGTATGCAAGCAGGAGCAACGCTTTGGCTTGATTCTCGCCCAACTGAAGCAGTGGTAAAAGAGGACGGTGTCGTCTTAAATGTCGAATCACAGGGGCAGGAAATAGAACTCACTTGTAAACTACTTGTTGGTTGTGATGGAGCACATAGTTGGACGCGGCGTCATTTCAAAATGGGTCGCCCAAAAGAAATGATGATTGGCTTTCAAGCAGAAGTACTTGGATACGATGGGAATCCTCGCTGGCTTGACATGTACAGCGGCTCAGAAATTGCTCCTGGATTTTTTGCATGGGTTATTCCGTCTGGCTTTGGAAGTCACAGAATTGGAGTTTGGTCAACGCCTGAACGTCTCAAGGGAAGAAGTGTTGAGCAGTGTTATGAGGATTTGAAAAATCATCCTCTATGGAAGGAACGATTTGAAAATGTCCACGAAATCGCAAGATTTTGCGGGCCTATACCCAGTGGTATGGTCAAGAAGACCGTGCGGGATAGAGTTCTGCTACTTGGTGACGCAGCCGGCATGGCAAAGCCAACGACTGGCGGTGGAATAGGCCCCGGATTTCAACAAATCAGTGGCATACTCAGTCGTTTAAGTGAAGCTATTCTTTCAGATAATCTGTCTGAAAAAGCCCTCACAAAAATTACGTCAAAGCATTTCAAGTTCATGAAAAAGGACCAAGAAAAAGCACGTAAATTGAGAAACCTGCTTGTAAGCGATGTCATAGACGGTGAACTTGACCAGCATTTTGATAATTTTGCCAAACCTGAAGTACTTGATTTAATTAACGAAATCGGCGACATCGAGAAACCAGTACCACTCGGTCTTGCACTCATAAAAAAGGTACCAGCATTTCGTAGACTTGCACTAAGAGCGGGTTCGAAACTTCTCTTTCGATAGGTTGTGATGAGATTTCTAAATTACAACTTGAACAAAGATCTCGTTACCCTCCCTTTGAATCACATCGCTTCATTCCATCTGAGTTGCCAATCGCTACCTTGAGAAAAACACTCTCGAAGGCTCCACGTGAACAATTGATGGAGACAATATCTCAAATGTCTCCAAGTTTTCGACTAGGTAACGAAGATTCATGGCTGCTCGAGCAAAGGTATCTCATTGACGGAAAGGAAATTGATGATTCCGAATTTGAACGCTCAAAGCATGAGATAGAACATTCATCCCCTCCTCGAATTGTTTCCAAGCAACGCAATGGATGGTACCTCACTCCTAACCCAATTCACTCTGCTGTTCGACGATTTATTTCCAAAGCAGTGGTGATCTTGTTGCTCGCACTTGGTTATCTATTTATTGAGCCGATATTGAGTTCATTTGGAATCCCGGGTATTGGAACTGGAACGATTCGCATTGGACTGCTTGATTATCCTTTGTTGGCAGTCATCATTGTTCCGCTTCTATTTATACCTCTAGCACTGAGAGTTGGTGCCAATTTTGCAGACTTGGTACACCAACGAAATTTTCTACGTAGCGCACCAAGTGACCCAATAATTACGCTACTCCAATCACCTACGGCTGGAAAGGCATTGCATATCGATGTTCAGTTTCCTGAACGTCGAGAAGATTGGGGTGATATTATGTTGACTTGGAGGGTAGGCGCTTTACCCCCTGCAAGGGAAGTAGTGTTCCAATCCTTAGGTGCAGAAATATCGAAGCAACCACCCCCTGGATTAACGACTGAACTACCCCATCACTGGGAAATTGGGTTGGATGATGGAACTGGTGGTGGAGAAGAGGCACCAATGGAGCATCAAGAAGTTCGTGGAGGGCTATTCCTTCGACCAATGAGAAGTATGGAGTTCGGAGGACGAAGTCCAATAAAAGATGAAGAAATTGTGCTTGAGCCGCCCCAACTAAGTTGGCCTGGAACTGTATCTTCTGAATTAATCCGTATACATTGGGAATTAATTCTTCGAATAGAACGTGAGAAAGGTGGACCACTTCTTTGGGTTCAACCACTTGAAGTTGGACATCCACTCGAAAGTTCAGTTATCCATTCAATTCCCACAAATGATGGCAGAACAGAATCTGACACATTTTGATTGGAAACATTCAAGTCTTTCATATTGCGTCTTTGAATCATGGAAAGTAAAGCATTGCATGCAATTTTGCTGGTGGGCTTACTGTTGGTTTCAGGGTGTATAGGTTCCGTTGATACAGAAGAAGAAGTTGTAAATGACCCTGCGTCATCCCTTGTGAGCTTAAATGCAGAATGGGGATTGATACCGGATAGGATTCAACTCGATGGAAACCCAATTCAAATGCTTGTTATCATCAACAGCGATAGTGAGGATTGGTCAGGTGAACCGATAATTATTACTCCTGAAATAACTTCATTACGTGAATACAATTGGACGAAAGTCTCATCTGGCTACCAATTAACTTTCTACCCACAAAGTATTGGCGATTATGGGGTTCAAATTCAGTTTGAAGCATCCAGTGGTTTCGAATTTTCAGAGCCGGTACCTGCAACTCTTGTACACACAATCAAAGTGATTCCACCTGAGGAAGATGCACCAGTTCTTTCAGCACCAACCTCTATCTCACTTGACGAACCTACCGTGGTTTGGTTAGAAGGTACCTTGACACACGCTTTACTCGATTCATGTTCACTCACTATTGCAGTTGGCGAAGAGTCGATACTTACTGGTAATATCAAATCTGATGGGACATGGAAAGTTCTTGTCGACTTATCAGATTATACTCAATCACTTGAAATTCAAACCGTTGCTGAATGCGGTAAATTCACCCCAAAAAGTGATACAGTAGTTACTCAAATCCTGCTAGAAGATTCTGGAGATGATGTAGATGGTGATGGAATTCAAGATTCTGAAGACTCATGTCCGAACGGCTACGGTGTATCAGATGGTTGGTCATCTACCGCAGCCAGTGACCAAGACAACGATGGCTGTCATGACCTTGAGGAAGATCTCGATGATGACAATGACGGAATATTCGACGAACAGGACCTTTGTCCAACATCATTTGGTTGGTTAAGTACGCCGGATGCGGATTACGATTCTGACGGCTGCCATGACACGGATGATGATGATGATGATGACAATGATGGGGTCAAAGATTCAAATGACCTATGCCAAACTGGTTTACTTGGATGGAGTTCAAGTACATTTAGTGACTGGGACAGTGATGGTTGTTCGGATTACGATGAAGACCTCGATGATGATAACGATGGTATCTACGATACCCTTGATTCTTGCCCAAAGGGTTTGACTAACTGGTTAAGTAACACTTCAAGTGATTATGATTCTGATGGCTGCGCAGATTCTACTGAAGATTACGATGATGATAACGATGGTGTGATGGATGTCAACAATACTGGAAGCATCCTCGATGTCTGTCCAAAAACTCCCATAAATGCTACCGATGTCGACGAAAATGGTTGTGCTGCAATTGAAAGGGACACCGATAGTGATGGCGTGAATGACTATGATGATCAATGTCAAGGGACTCCTTTGGGTTTACAAGTCAATGATTTTGGTTGTGCTGACCTTGACGCAGATGGCGTCTATGCAAATGTGGACAATTGCCCTGACTCTCCGGCAAAATGGACTATTGACGAACAAGGTTGCGCCGTAGTTCAAGCGCCTGTTCCATGGAGTACAGCTTCATCTCTCACTGGACCTATGCAAATTGTTCCGCATTTTTCTGTACCGACCCTTGATGGGACATTTTATTTTCAGCAAGAATGGACAGGGTATGACATCTACTATTTCCTCTTCAAATATACCAATTCGAATGGAAACTCAAATTCTGCAACTTGGGGCCAGAATCCAGGAACATTTATTCGTTCATTGCCAAAGAATGTGCATCTCTTTTACGGCTCGTTTGACGCTACGTACCACAACGATGTTATCGAAAGAAAGAATGCTGTAGAAAATGCACTTAACCCCTCAGAAGAGGTTGAATGGGATGGACGAATTCACTACATTGACCAAAGGGCCAACAGCATTTCAGGCGGACTAGGTCAAATGATTGGTAGTTTTAATTCACCGTTTTACATGGGAATAGATCGTTTTCAAACTGCTCGTGAAACTGGCTCATTGTCGGCTTGGACAAGTTCAGGTACCGACCCGAAACACCTCATACATGAGCCGCATCAGTGGAATGCAGAATTCCCGGTTGAAATTCGACGAACAGACAGTTCTATTGAAGAAGTGACTCTTATGGATTTTCAGCGACACACAGGTGGATGGGGTGCTGGGATGACCTCTACAATCAGTGCTGAGTTTCCAGACAATGTGAGTCAATACGACACTTTGGAGGTGTATCACGAGCATGCTTGCTTTGAACGCTCAAACAGATATCAAAAAAGTGATGGTTCTGAGGGTGGATGTCATGAATGGGATTACGAAACGAATCTGCGAATCTGTGAACGAGGAAATTCGTCCTCTTGCGGTACTGAATTCATGAGATGGATTACGACGTATGGCCGTGAGGGAAAATGGCTGACAGATATTTCACCTTACCTTTTCATGCTTGACGATAATGATAATCGTACATTCAAATATCGAGGTGCGAACAAGGGTGACTTGACCATCACTCTTCTGTTCAGCAATTGGGGTAGTGACATCCGGTCAAAGGATGCCGATTTTGCATTTACAGGCGGTCAATTTGATGGAACATACAACAATCTGTCTAAGTATACCCGTGATCTAAATTTCACTGTACCATCATGGGCTGATAAGGTCGAAATTGTTGCTACAATTACCGGACATGGATTCGGTAAGGACAATGCGAATTGTGCTGAATTTTGTGACCATGAGCACCACTATTCGATGAATGGTTTTACGACATATGAGTGGCACCCAATCGTATATTCAAGCGAGGGGTGTGAAAATGAGGTACAAAATGGAGTCGTCGCAAATCAGTATGGTACGTGGCCATATGGTCGTGCTGGATGGTGTGCAGGCCAAGATGTCAAGCAATGGACATTTGACATCACAAGTTGGAGCGATATGAACGGAGGTGTCAACCATCTTATCTATCGGGGACTTTACAATGGCCAGGAATATGTGCCTTCAGACGGCGTTGGTAACGGTCAAAGAAACATCCACGCAGAAGTTTGGGTTGTGTATTATGATACGATAAGCGGAACCTCAGATTGAACAGGTGGCGGAGCTTGTAGTTCATCAACTGGATGACCGCAAAGAGGAGTTTCCAGCATAACATAATCACTGTCTCTACGTTGCGGCTGGAAACCTGCTCTCAAAATTACATTTTGTAGTTCTATTTCCGAAGCATTGAATTTGGTGGTTCCGGATGCCGAAACGACGTTCTCTTCCATCATGGTCGAGCCCACATCGTTAGCACCGGCAAACAAGGCCATTTGCGCAGTTTTAATTCCCATTGTAGGCCATGAGGATTGAATGTTTGGAATACTGTCAAGGAATAATCGTGATACTGCAACATGCCGAAGATACTCTGTTGAACCTGCACCTAGCTGTATTTTGTTTTGTCCTCTGTTGCGACGACCGAAACTATTGACCTCAAGTTGGACTGGCCATGCGATGAAAGAGGTAAATCCGATTCCGTGCGTTTCGAGTGAAGAGTCTTGCAAGTCACGTAGTCGAGACATATGCTCAACCCTTTGTTCTAAGGTTTCACCAAAACCAATAACATTTGTTGCACTGGTAGTCAAACGAAGAGATTGGGCCTCCTCCATAACGCGAAGCCAATTCTCCGGTGAACCTTTTTTCGGAGAAACATCCTTACGAACTCCTTCAACAAGAATTTCTGCCCCACCACCAGGAAGTCCATGCATTCCTGCTTTCTGAAGCCTCTTGAGTACTTCAAGAGTGGAGAGGTTGCTCACTTCGGCAATGCCTTCAATTTCGATGGGGCTAAAACAATCAATCGCTATTTTAGGATGCAGGTGACGTATTTGGTTAAGCAAATTTTCATACCATTCAAATGGCAATTCTGGGTTAACACCACCCTGCATAAGAATTCGAACACCACCGATATCTTCTAATTCTGCAATCCGTGAAGAAATCTCTTCGATAGTTTGTGTGTAGGTTTCAGCATGACCAGGAGGCCGGTAGAATGAACAAAATTGACAGTTAATTGTACAAATATTGGTGTAATTGATGTTCCGGTCAATGAGATATGTCACTGTTTGTGCACCATGCATGGCATTTCTACGTTGATGGGCTGCATTCATCAAAGAGTGGAGAGGTGCGTTGCGGTATAATTCGACAGCCTCAGCTTCAGATAGGCGCAAATCAATTGCAGTTTCACTATCCCATAACGCTTGCCTTTCTAAAATTGAACGCCATTTCATGATTACACCTCAAAATGGTTGACAGGTTATGGATTCGATTTCTTCAACGGTCTTCGGACACGATGATGTCAAGACATCCGGTTCTCCTGAGGTAACCAAAACATCATCCTCTATTCGTATACCAATGTTGGCATAGCGCTCAGGGCAGTCGACATCGGGTCGCCATGCTCCGAAATACAATCCTGGCTCAATAGTCAAACACATACCTTCTTCCAAGAGGCGAGGCTCACCGTTTGGTTTGTAGATTCCAACATCATGAACGTCCAAACCAATCCAGTGGCTGGTATTGTGCATGTACCATTTACGAAGGTCACCATGTTCCATATCAAGGGCTTTTTCGACAGTTTGATTCGTGATGCCAAGACGAACAAGACCTTCTGCCAACACTTTGCGTGCAGCATCATGAGGTGCAGTATACGGTTGACCTACTCTGCAACAATCGATTGCTGCATATTGGGAATCAAGTACCAATTGATATATTTCTTTTTGAGCATCTGTAAATCTACCGTTGATTGGCCAAGAACGGGTAATATCAGCAGCGTAGCCTCGGAATTCCGCACCCGCATCAATGAGAATTATTTCTCCATCCTCACAAGCATCATTGTTCTCCTTGTAATGAAGAATTGTTGCATTCTCTCCACACCCTACAATGGAAGGATAAGCCCACCCTGATGTCCCTGCATAAACAAAAAACCCTTCAATGGTGGACTGAAATTGATATTCCATACGACCTGGTTTTGAATGACGCATTGCGGCAATATGTGCATAGCTGCTCACTTCTGAGGCGAACCGCATTTGGGCGATTTCATGTTTAGATTTTCGAAGACGAAGTTCAGCAATACGAGCGCTTGGGTCTTCGATGGACACTGGACCGGAACCAAAATGCTGTCTTGCCCGATCACGCCTGTCAATGGATGTTCGTATCAAACGATCTACCGAAGATTGAATACCGGTTCGCAAGAGTACTCGGTTAGATTTTTCGATGAAAGACGAGAGAATATTTTCTAGTTCCTCAACGGAATAGGCCTCGTCGACTGGCCAATTCTCCAGTGCACCTTCAACACCGGGACGACGTCCCTCCCAAATCTCCTTCAACGTGTCCTTAGGTTGAACAAATAACGCTGAAACCCAACGACCTTCGTCGAAACGTAACGTAAAGACTGCCTCAGGTTCAGACCACCCTACGAAGTAAAGCATATCGCTCATTGTTCTGTACGGATGATGAACATCGTTTGAGTGAATTGACTCTTCAGATGCGCAGATAATAAGCAGATCATCAGTTCGCAATTGTGATGAGATCCTGCTTTGACGATTGCGATATTCATCATTAGGAATCAGAGCTGGTTTTGGCCCAATAAAAGCCATTGCCGCTTCGTTCATGGTACCTCCACTCGCCCAACAGTATTCAACAATTGCATAAAAAAAATTACATTTCATCGAACTCAGGTTCTTTTTCAGACTTATTTTGAGGATTTTTGGTCCATTTCGGCACCGATGTTTGTTGACCCTTACTACGAGCAATGTAGATGCTTAGATAGCCACCTATGAAAAGTGAAACCACAAAAGAAAGAACAATCAATTCTCGATTGAAACTTTCCGAATGTGCGATTGAAGAATCTTCTATGTTGAGTTGGAATTCTAATTCACTGATTGCCCCATTATCATCCTCAATCACAAGACGTACATCATAGATACCTTGACTATCAAAAGAACTTGAATTGAGAACTTTGCCATCGGTTGATAGTGGAATACCATTCACAAGCCATGTGGATTTGAGTGAGTTTTGATCGTTCTCGGAGTCAGAACTAGAACTGCTGTTCAGTTCCCAATCACCATTCAATTCGACGACGATGCTAGAATTATCAGAAAGAATGAGTGAATCCAATTCGACAACAACATTCGGAACCAGATTTACAACCTCAAACTGATGAGTTGACTGGAGTAGTCGACCTGATGTATCACGAACCAAGAGTTCGACACTCCATTGACCGGGGGTGTCTGGAGTAATAGTAATCATAGATTCGGAGATAGTCTCATTGATTGAAAGTGCCCGACGTGACCCATCAGGTTGAACCAGGGTCCATGTCAATATATTGTCGCTGCCCTCATATCCATCGTCTATACGAGCCGAAAAAGAGATGTTTTCGTTCTCATTGATAACTGGTGCTGATTCAGATAAATCATTCCAGTTCAACACATCACACGATACTTCTACTAGAGGGGGATTTTGATCGATAAGAAGAGAAATTGTTTCAACATTTGATGAACGCAAAAACTTGTCCAAAACCGTGATTTCAAATCTCCAAAAACCATCTGAAAGTTCAACAATTTCAGGCTCTAAGACCAGAACAATCTCGCTGTCTAGAATGGTGAAATTAAATTCATTAAATGAAACCAGGGGGTCTTTGCAAACATTATTGGGAGCAATGCAAACATCCACTTTTACAATAATTTCATCAAGACTTGTTGGGGGAACTACAACGGGAATAGTAATACTTAGAGAATTGTCTGCTAACAAGAAATCATACAAACCTGATGATTCAAACATCAAATTCACTGGATGAATGTATGGGGAGTGATTGAGGGTGCCGATATAGACAATTCTGTTGTTGTGCGGTGATAAATGTTGATCTCCAACCTGTGAAACTAGAATTCGACAAGTACAGTCGTAATTTGAAACGTTCAAACGAAGGGTCCATTCCCAGTGTCCCTCCGAAATACTGGACACTGTCGAGAGTTTTCCAGACTCCAGAACTATTTGGTTAGCCGTAAAAATATCAATTAAATACCAGTCGTAATTTTGTAGGGCAGTAGTTGAGGAACCGTTTATGTAGAGCTCCTCCTGAAATGTCATACCGTCAAGTTGCTCTATTGTGATAGATTCGGACTGATTTGTCGAAGTAGCATTCGTGTTTGAAAGAAAGAAGACTTGAATCAGCAGCATGGCCAAAACCAAGAGGCTACGGCTCTTGTTTGGTCCCATGGTGGGTCTATCCTTGGACTAAACATCAATGTTGGGCCGATTTGTTCGAGTACAACACTAGTTTGCAAAGGGATCACAGAGTTCACCTTGACCAGGGAAACTGGTCGGGTTTCTCGGGTTCGTGTCCCACTTAAATTCACAATAGTTCACGTGACCATCGCCATCTGTATCGACGGTTCTGTCTGCAGGATCGAATGGATCAAATTGGAAATGATATTCCCAACCTGTTGCCATTCCATCGTTGTCATGGTCTTGGTAATAGACTTCAGGCCCATCATTCCAATCGTCACCGTCAGTGTCATTGGTTATCGGATTCGTACCGTTTTGTTTTTCTTCAAAATTGGTGTAGTTTTCCAAATTGTCGTAAAATCGTTTTCCATCGGGTGTATCAGGGTCGATATTACAATCTGAATTTGTTGAATCATTGTAACCTGAACAATACTTTTTGATTAAACCAGAGCGGTTAAGGCCATCATTATCCGGGTCCTCGTCTCCGTCCATAATTCCATCTAAATCGCTATCTGGCATCGATGGATCCATAACTCCACGTGCGCCATACGCATCTATCGTTCCTTGGTCAACGAGACCGCTTTCAAGTGCTAAGCCAGAATAATAGACCTCCCAACCATCTGGAAGATTGTCAGAATCTGTGTCATCATCGACGGGATTTGTATTCCATTTGTCGGGAGCTTCAGCACCATTCGCAAGTGAATCATTGTCGACATCAAAGGTGTCGTCTTTGAGTGAATCCAAAGATGGATCGAGGGCCCACCTTCCGTTACATTCACAGAAATCATTGTACGGTACTGAGAAACCAGTGAGATTCATTTCTGACACTTCAAACTTCTTTTCAATAATAAATCCGCCAAGGTTATTTTGCCATACATAGCCACCAGGATCCATCGAACAGTCGTTGTTCTGTGATGGTACGCAACCTGGGCGTAGCCATGTTGATTTAGCAACCCAAAGGCTATGTGAGTTGGTATTTTGCTCTGCCGACTTTACCTGCATCTCCCAACCATCGAGCATTCCGTCCCCGTCAGTATCGTTAAGGAGAGGATTTGTCGGGTTTTGAAATGGCCGAGGGACAAAGAGAACTTCATTTCCATCGACTAAACTGTCATTATCCGTGTCTGGATTGTTCGCATGAGTCAGGAAATTATCTTTCCCAGCAATCACTTCTTCACCATCTTCAAGCCCGTCGTTGTCGGTATCAAACATACATGGACTGGTGAAATACGCAACACCTTCCCATGAATAGCCAGTCAATGCTTCAATCTGGTCAGATTCGCCATCACCGTCGGTATCTGGATTGGAAGCATTCGAACCACTCGCACAGACATTTGCAAATTCGTCATAATCAGAAAGTCCATCTTCGTCGGTGTCGAACAATCCAGGGTCTGAAGTGACCCATGTTTTTACAACTCCATTGTTAACGACAAGAATTTCCCAGCCCATAACCTCAATACCATCAAGGAGATTATCTCCATCTGTATCCGGATTTAGAGGGTCTGTTGAACGACCATCGGTGATTCCGTCACCGTTTCGATCCCGAGCATTGTATTCCATAAGATTGGTAAACTGCTCCTCCGGTTCAACAATTTCCATCCACTTGAAGAGACGCGAGTCAATGGATTGGCCAACAGAAACATCGATTTGGTAGACATAACCCGAAACAGGTGCAGTCATTGCAACGGTCTGCTTCTGGCCTCCAGCGAGAGTAATTTGACCACGGGCTACAGTAGAATTAGCCTCCACCCAAGCATCTTTGACAACATCAACGCCAATAACAATTGTTGTTGTATCAAGAGTTGAATAGTACACTCCTCCGTCGCCATCGACATCCCATCCATCATGGTCAGGGTCAAGGTTTCCATTGGAACCGTCTCTTGGATGGAGTCCGTTAGTCGATTCCCAGCCATCAGGCATGTCGTCTTGGTCAGAGTCAAGAAGCCATGGCGATGTGAAATTTTCCGGTCCAAATGATTCTGCAACAAGATATTCTTCGTAATTGTTCAAACCATCTTCATCCCAATCACCGTATCCATCGGATGCATTCGATGGGCTCAAGGTATGTGTCGGGAGTATACTTGCAGTGACAGTCTTTGAAGGATGGTCAAGCGAATTTGAGTAACAATACTCAAATCCATCCGGCATTCCATCGCCATCGGTATCCCAATCAGAAGGACCATTCAAGAGCCCGTCCCCATCCATGTCTTGGAGGAACCATGAATTATCGACTCCTACGTAGGGTGAGGGGCGAGTAATCGGGTCCAAAAGTGGGATATTGCAGTCTTCACCGACACCGGTGAGTAAGGTAGAAGTTAGATTTCCAATTTCAACAATATCGTCAAGCAAGTCCATGTCTGAATCTCTTGCATTCGGGTTGGTGCTGTAGGTTTCTTCAAGGAAATTAGGAAGTCCGTCCTCATCAAAATCCAAGACCATATCACACGAGTGGTATCCAATAGGATTGGCGAGTTCTTGCCAAGAAGGTAGTGTATCGGATGAGTCATAGAAAGTCGATAGGCTATCTTCCGTACCTTGGTCAAGCAATAAACAATCCCAGTTGGCACTGAGTGGATTGAACAAAATCAATTCTCCACCATCAGGAGTTGGGACTGCCATCTGATACACTGACTCCCAGCGGTCATTCAAACCATCGTTGTCTGTGTCGGAACGTTGCGGGTCAGTTCCTAACTCCTGCTCTTGCTGGTTGGTAAGTCCGTCGTTATCGGGGTCGCCGTTCGGTCCCTGTTCAGGATCCGGCCACGAATCTGATTCATTTTCGATACTTGCATCCTCTGTCCCCTCTGATTGTGATGGTTCTTGAATGAGATCTTCAGATTCACCATTATCGAGTGGATTTAACCCATTTGCGACCTCCCAACCGTCGCTCATACCATCAAAATCTGTATCAATCAGTTCAGGGTCTGTGCCGTATTGAGTGACTTCAAGAAAATCTGCAAGGCCATCTTCATCGAGATCTTCTTGGGACCCAATAGAAGTGCCTGAGCCAATCAAATCATCCTCTGCTGCACTTTCAAAACCACCCAATCCTTCACTGGTTTGGAAGTAGCCGGAAAATCCAACAAAGAGCGAGCCGAAAATTAATGTCGAAATGATAGCAGCATAGGCCATTTGATTGTGATTAAGAGACATTTCATTCACCGAGCACTACTGTGCTAAGTCGTCGACTCAGTGCATGGGTTATAGACCTTAACTCTCAATGTGCCAGTAGAATTCATTAGAAATCTAAAATCTCCGTCAAGCATATGACAAGAAAGAGGTCATTCGTACTCTCCAAAAATCCCCTTCTTTGTGCAATGAAACCTTCGCTTTTTTACCGTACCCACGTTGCCAAAATGCCAACAAAAAACCGACTAAAAAGGGAAAATGTGGCGATGGTGAAATCTCGAACTCAACACCTCCCTGCTCATCAACGGATGTGAATGAATTCGGTCGACCAAAACCAAACGGTTCCAGATACGCCTCAGAAAGTCGTTGCCATGAATCGATGTCTTGGATATATACTGG
>MDSV01181666.1_pt1 | contig 18218 bp, 19 predicted proteins | sample 810851 | NCBI WGS metagenome assembly MDSV01 (sample SAMN05326640, study PRJNA326480) | marine metagenome | isolation source: seawater | place: Atlantic Ocean: North East | collected 2012 | reverse complement strand
TTTGAAAACAAATTAATACCATATGTGTTGCAGTACATAATGCGTCATATTTATTCACTAATAATAATTTTTTATAATATTTATTAAAATAATTTCTGTCTAAGGATTTTGGAAAATTTTTTATAAAAAATTTATCTTTTTTGAAACTATTTAAGATTTTATTAATTGGTTTACCTTGTGATGAAAAATATCCATTTTTATCAAATTTTTTTTTAAAAAAATAATAACATAAGTCATCTATAATACAATTTGCAGGTCCTATATCTGATGAAATAACATTTTTTTTATTAATTACTGTAAAATTAGCTATTCCACCAAGATTAATAATAACAGATTTTTCATTAAATTTATTAAGAATGTATCTATGATAGTATGATCCGATCGGAGCTCCTTGACCTTTTTTGTTAATATCATTATCTCTTAAGTTTGCTACAGTCTTAATTCTAATTGTGTTGGCAATTACTTTTCCTGAACCTAATTGTATTGATATATGTTGAGATGGATTGTGATAAACAGTTTGTCCACTTAAACTTATTATATCAATATAATTTTTTTTGATTTTGTATTCTTTTAAAAATTTTTTGATAAAATAAATAAAATTATTAGTAAAAACATCTTCATTTTTATAAAAATATTCTTTTATTTTATTTTTATTTTTTGGTTTATTTTTTACTATTTTTTTAAATGTATTTTGTGTTTTCAACGAAAAATTATATGATTTTTCATCAATGATTTTAACTTTATTTGTTCCGTTTGTTTTAATTAAACTAATATCAATTCCATCCATTGATGTACCTGTCATAATACCTAGTACATTGTATAATTTTTTATTCTTATTATTTTTTAACACTTTACTTAGATACGATTTCCACAGTTTATTAACAGGCATATTAACAAAAAAAAATGTTTTTTATCTTTTTATATTGATAATGGATTTTTTATTTAGTAAATTATATTTAATTATTGCACGCAAAGGTAATAATTAAATTAATTAAAGGAAACTTTTTTTAATTTGTTAGGGAGGAAACCAACTAACATAAAGGAAACCTAGCTTGCTGGGTTTCCTTTTTTTTGGCTTCTAGACAAATTTAAGAATTTAATTTAACAGCATTATTTAATGCTTACAAATTTTAATAAAATACTTGATATCTTTATTAACGATCTTATTCCACTTACAAATATCTCAATTAATAAAGGAAACAAAATATTTGGTGCTTTTATTGTTAAAAAATTAGATTTAAGTTTAATTTCCATAGGTACTAATGAAGAGAATAAAAACCCCTTATTTCATGGAGAAATATCTACACTTTTTAATTTTTTTGAGAAAAATTTTAATAATACAAAAGATTATTACTTCATAAGCTCTCATCAACCTTGCTCATTGTGCTTATCTGCTATTACATGGTCAGGATTTGATAATTTTTACTATTTTTTCCCATATCACGAAACTAATGAAAATTTTAATATTCCTCATGACCTTAAAATATTAGAAGAAGTATTTAAGATTAAAGATGGGGATTATAAAAAAAATAATCATTATTGGGATAGTTTTTCAATAATATCTGAAATAAGAAAATTAGAAGTTGAAAATCAATTGTCAGGAAAAATTAATAAAATTAAAGAAGAGTATCAAAAAATGTCAAAAATCTACCAGGAAAATAAGAAAAATAATAAAATTCCTTTAAATTAATGGTATTATTAAATAAAGTATAAATATATTAACGGGAGATACTGATAATATCAGAGCCGAAGGAGCAACGACCCGGAAACTCTCAGGCAAAAAGGACCGTGTAAAAAAAACTCTGGAAAAGAGCTTAAGCTCTACCGAAGGTGTAAAAACTCTCAGGTAAAAAGACAGAGGGGTAGCTTGGAGATTATATTTGAACCAGTTACCAATAGATATTCCTCTTAAAAATTTTCATGAGGCAAATGAAGCAAAAATGATACCGTTTGCAGGTTTTAATATGCCTATCAATTATAAGTCTGGGATAATCAATGAACACAAGAATGTAAGAGATCACTCCGGTATTTTTGATGTAAGTCATATGGGGCAAATTTTAATAGAAATTAATCTTGAACATATTAAAAATTTAGAAAAATATATTCCATTAAAACTAGGGGATTTAAAACAAAATAAATCTAATTACACATTCTTATTAAACGAAAATGCTGGGATAGTAGATGACTTGATTATTTCTAAGATTGATTTTAATAATAAATTTTATTTCTATATTGTTTACAATGCTTCTAGAAAAAAGGAAGATGAAAAAATATTCTTTAAATCTGCACCAACTGCAGAAATTATTTATAATAAAAATTGTTTATTTGCGATTCAAGGCCCAAAATCAATTAATGTTTTAAGAAATATAATTTTTATACCTGAGGATATGAATTTTTTAGATATTAAGATTATGGAATATAGTAAAAAAGAAATAATTGTTAGTCGCTCTGGTTATACTGGTGAAGATGGTTTTGAAATTTCTATTTCAGCTGATCATGCCGAATTTTTTTTAAAAGATCTTTTAGAGCACAAGGACACAATTCTTTGTGGTTTAGGGTCAAGAGATTCATTAAGGTTGGAAGCGGGGTTAAGCTTATATGGTCATGAACTTAATGAAAATATAACTCCAGTTGAAGCTGGTTTATCATGGGCATTAGATAAAGATAGATTAAATGATAATACATTAAATGGAAATAAAATATTATCTGAACAGCTTAATGGTAGAACACCAAATAAAAAAATTGGATTAGTTTCAATGAATAAATCAATGCTTAGAGATGGAATGATTTTATTTGATGTTAATCAAAATAAAATTGGTAATATTACAAGTGGTTGTTTTAGTCCTAATCTAAATAAGTCTATTGCTATGGGCTACGTAAATTCTGAATTTAATTTTGATAATAAAATATTTTGTAAAATTAGAAACAAAATGGAATTAGTAAAAAAAACTACTCTTCCATTTGTTAAAAAAAATTATAAAAAAAGTGGGAGTAATAATGGTTGAAAAAAAATATACAAAAGATCATGAATGGGTTTTAATTGATAATGAAGTTGTTACAGTTGGTATATCTAATCATGCACAAGAAAGTTTGGGTGATATAGTGTTTATAGAACTGCCTAATATTGGAAAAACAGTAAAGGCAAAAGATGAAATTTGTGTTGTTGAATCTGTAAAAGCTGCATCAGATATTTATGCACCTATTGACGGTGAAATTTTGGAAGTAAATAATATTTTAGAGAATGACGCTGCAATTATAAACCAAGATGCAGAAAATACAGGATGGATTTTTAAAATGAAAGTATTAAATCCTAATCAATATGATGAACTTATGACTGAAGAAGACTATAAAAAATTTTTGGAGCAGTAAGTGATAGATATAGATAAATTTGCAAGTAGACATATTGGACCTAGGAATGAAGATATACAACAAATGCTTAAAGTTTTAGGATGTAAATCGTTAGATGACTTAATAAAGAAAACTGTTCCCGATCATATTATTTTTAAAGATAAGCTTAAATTACGACCTGGTATGTCAGAGGATTTTAATAAAACTAATACTCAACTCTTATCTTTAAAAAATAATTTTAAAAAAACTTATATTGGCATGGGTTATTATAATACAACAACTCCAAGTGTAATCTTAAGAAATATACTTGAAAATCCAGGATGGTATACCGCATATACTCCTTATCAACCTGAGGTAAGTCAAGGTAGGTTGGAAATGCTAATGAATTTTCAACAAATGATAATTGATTTAACAGGAATGGATATTGCTAACGCTTCTTTATTAGATGAGAGTACTGCTGTAGCTGAGGCAATGATGATGGCATTTAAAATTAAAAAAAGTTTAAAATTCACATTTTGTGTTCAAAATAAATGTCATCCTCAAACTTTATCCGTTTTAAAAACAAGAGCTAATCCATTAGGTATAAAAATTATTTTTGATAAACCTGATGAAGACACTTTTGGCTGTTTAATTCAAAATCCAGATACATATGGCGAAATTTCAGATTTAGATTCATTAATTAAAATTAATAAAGAAAAAGGTATTTTGTCAATTATTGCTGCTGATATTATGAGTTTAGTTATAATGAAATCGCCAAGAAATTTTGGTGCTGACATAGTTGTTGGTAGTTCACAACGTTTTGGTGTTCCTATGGGCTTAGGTGGTCCACACGCGGCTTTTTTTGCAACCTTAGATAAGTATAAAAGAATGATGCCTGGAAGGTTAATAGGTGTTTCAGTTGATAGAAATAATAAAAGATCTTACAGGATGGCATTACAAACTCGAGAACAGCATATTAGAAGAGAAAAGGCCACAAGTAATATATGTACAGCTCAAGCTCTTCTTGCAATCATATCTGCATCATATGCTATATATCATGGACCTAAAAGACTAAAAAATATTGCTAACAATATTCATCACCACACAAGATATTTAAAAAAATCATTGGAGATTCTGGGTTTTAAAATAATATCAAAAAATTATTTTGATACATTAATAATAAAAACTCCAGAGGCAAAATACTGGGTAAATAAATCAATTGAACAAGGAGTTAATTTTAGATTAGTAGATAAAAATACTTTCACATTATCTTTAGATGAAACTACGACTTTACATGAAATAGATAATTTATTAATTTTTTTTAATGAACAAAATACTGATATATTTGCAGAGGAAATTGAAAATAGAATAGATAAATCATGTTTTGAAGATGATTTAAGTAGAGACGATAAAATTCTTAATCATCCAGTTTTCAATATTTATCATTCAGAAACTGAAATGATGAGATATTTAAAAAAACTTGAGAATAAAGATGTGGCATTAAATAGGTCGATGATTCCACTTGGATCATGTACCATGAAATTAAATGCAGCTTCTGAAATGCTACCCATTACCTTACCTGGTTTTTCAAATGCACATCCTTTCTTAGAGCCTCATCAAAGACATGGTTATAATCAAATGATGAAAGAATTAATATCTATGTTAAAAGATATTACAGGCTTTGATGCAATTTCTCTTCAACCTAACGCTGGCGCTCAAGGAGAGTTTGCGGGATTATTAGCAATTCAAAAATTTCATAAAAAAAATTCAGATAAAAAAAGAAATATTTGTATAATTCCTAAAAGTGCTCACGGAACAAATCCAGCAAGTGCTCAAATGTGTGGAATGGAAATTTCAATAGTCAATTGTGATGAAAAAGGTAATGTGGATATTGATCATTTAGATAAAAAAATTATAGAAGCGGGAGATAATCTTTCTGCATTAATGATAACTTATCCTTCTACTCACGGTGTATTTGAAGAAAGTATTGTCGAGATTTGTAAAAAAATTCATGATGCAGGGGGACAAGTTTATTTAGATGGAGCTAATTACAATGCAATGGTTGGAATAGCAAAGCCAGGTAAATTTGGTCCTGATGTATGTCATATGAATCTTCATAAAACATTTACAATTCCCCATGGAGGAGGAGGACCAGGAGTAGGAGCAATAGGTTTAAAAAAACATTTAGAGGAATTTGCACCAGGACATCCAGTTTTTAAAAATGAAATTGGTTTATCTGAACAAGAAGCAGTATCAGCCGCACCTTGGGGTAGTGCATCAATACTACCAATTTCATATTCATATATTTCCATGATGGGTGATGATGGTTTAACACTTGCTACACAAGTGGCAATATTAAATGCTAATTATTTAAAGCAAAGATTAAGTGAATATTATCCAATTTTATACAAAGGTAAAAATGGAATGGTAGCCCACGAATTCATTGTTGATATTAGGCCATTTAAAGAAGAAATTAATATTTCAGACGAAGATATTGCTAAAAGATTAATAGATTATGGTTTTCATGCTCCAACAATGTCCTTCCCTGTTCCAGGAACGCTAATGGTAGAACCAACAGAAAGTGAATCGAAAGAGGAGCTTGATAGATTTTGTGAAGCAATGATATCAATATATAAAGAAATTGAGAAGATTAGAGATGGATCATTTGATAAAGTTGATAATCCTATTAAAAATGCTCCGCATACTGTAGAAGAAATATCATCAGATGAATGGAACCATACATATACTAGGCAAGAGGCTGCCTATCCTCATTCATATCTTTTAAATAATAAATATTGGAGCCCAGTTAGTCGAATTGATAATGTTTATGGAGATAGAAACTTATTCTGTGTCTGTCCACCTATTGATGAATATGAAGAAGCAAAAACTGGATAAATGTTATATTTCAATAATATAAATAATAAATATAAATTTAATTGTTAATTATGATATATTTTAATCTTCTTTTATGTTTTATTTTATTAGTTTTTATTCACGAATTTGGCCATTACTATGTAGCAAGATATTTTAAAGCTGAAGTTACTGATTTCTCAGTTGGTTTTGGTAAACCAATATTTAAGTTTAAAGATAAAAATAATACAACTTGGAAAATTGCCCCAATACCACTTGGAGGTTATGTTAAAATAAAAGGATTTGACTCTATTTTTTCTAAGTATGAAAATAATGAAATTGGTTCATTTAATAATTTAGGACTTGTACAAAAAATTTGTGTTTTGCTTGCAGGAAGTTTTTTTAATTTTTTAAGTGTTTTTATTCTTTTATTTTCTATGTATTTTATTTCTGGCTCTCCATCATTTAAACCAATAGTTGGTAATATTATTGAAGAATCAGCTGCAAATGAAAATGATATTAGAGTTGGTGATAAGATTATAGAAATAGATGGTATTCAAATAATCGAATTTAATGATATTTCAAAATTAATTTCAGAAAATACTGAAATTAGTATTATTATAGATAGAAATGAAAAATTAATTAATAAAAATATTAAATTAAAATTTAATGAGCAATATAATAAGTATTTCTTAGGGATTGGTCCAAGTGACGAATTTATTATTTTAAATAAATATAATATTTATCTATCAATTAAAAATTCTATAAATTTTATTTATACAATTTATTCTCAAACTTTTATACACTTGTCTAAATCATTTAAAAATAATACCCTTCAAGATGAACTTGCAGGACCAATTGGTATTGTAAAAAATGCAGATAATTTTATGTTGAATAATTTTGGAGGAATTATGTTTTTCTTCATTGTAATTTCTTTAAGTATAGGATTGTTAAATCTTCTACCAATACCTTTACTGGACGGAGGTCACATTTTATATTTTATTGTAAGAAGAATATTTTCAAATTCTTTACCTGAATTTGTAACTAAAATTTATTTTGTTTTGGGGATAACAATTATATCTTTTCTCTTTATTGTTGTAACTTACAACGATATTTTTTATAAATAATTATTTACGGAGATAAAATGACTAACTTTGAAAAAGTAAAAGAATTTATGACAACTTTTGGTCAGGAAGTAAAAACGAGTCCTGAATTTCCTGATGATAAAATCGTCGAATTAAGAAAAAAACTCATTGAAGAAGAATTTAATGAATTAAAAGATGCTATAAATGATAATAACATTGTAGAAGTAGCAGATGCTTTATCTGATCTTATGGTTGTAATTTTAGGTGCAGGTGCAGCATTTGGAATTGATCTTGATAAATGTTTTGATGAAGTTCATCGCTCTAATATGAGTAAACTTTCTGAAGAGGGTAAACCAATTTATAATGAATATGGAAAGGTTATGAAAGGACCTAATTATTCGCCACCAGATTTAAAAAAATTTCTTTAGATTAAACTTAAAGCATCATCTAAAGCTTTTTTTAAATCATCAATATCTTCTATTCCCACTGATAATCTAATCAAAGTGTCAGAAATACCTAACTCAGCTCTAATATTTGCATCAATACTTGCATGAGTCATTATAGATGGATGCTCTATAAGACTTTCAACACCCCCTAAACTTTCAGCTAAAGTAAATATATCAATATTTTCTAAGAATTTCTTTGCTGAATTAAGATCACCTTTCAAATCAATAGATACAATTCCTCCAAAACCTTTCATTTGTTTTTTTGCAACTTTATAATTTTGGTCTGTTTCTAAACCAGGATAAAAAACTTTATTTATTTTATCGTGGTTAAATAAATATTTAGCAATTTCTAATGCATTAAAGTTGTGCCTTTCCATTCTAACAGCCAGTGTTTTAATTGATCTTACTAACATATAACAATCAAAAGGACTTGGAACAGATCCTACAGCATTTTGTATGTATTTTATTTTTTCTGCTAATGACGGGTTATTATTAATTATAAGAGCACCTCCAATTATATCACTATGACCACCTAAGTATTTTGTTGATGAATGTATAATTGCATCAGCACCTAAATTAATTGGCTGCTGGTTATAAGGAGAAGCAAATGTATTATCACACACAATTATAATTTCTTGATTATTTATACTTTTTCTAATTTTTTCAATGTCAATTAACTTAAGAAGGGGATTAGATGGTGTTTCTATCCAAATCATTTTTGTATTTTCCTTAATATGTCCTTGCCAATTATTATCTTTGCTTAAATCAGTATAAGTAATTTCAACATTCTGATTTACTTTTTTGATTTTATCAAATATTCTTCTGGTTCCTCCATATACATCGTCACTTGATAGAATAGAATAGTTGCTACCTAATGCATCTGCTAGTGCAGAAATAGCAGCCATTCCTGAACTAAATGCAAAACCAAATGTACCATTTTCAATTTCAGACAATAATTTTTCTAAAACATCTCTTGTAGGATTTCCTGTTCGTGCATATTCATATTTAAAATTTCCAGGAGATTTTTGTTTAAATGTAGAAGAAAGATGAATAGGGGGCATAACAGCACCAGTAGTTTCATCTGCACCATGACCTGAATGAATAACTTTAGAATTAAATTTTCTATCTTTAGTATCCATTGGTATTTATATCCAATCTGGAACAGGTAAATCTTTGGAAATTAAAAATTTTTTATTAAACATTTTATCATAATATTTGTTAGCATCATCACAAAGTATAGTAATAATTTTTTTACCTGGACCCATTTCTTTAGCTAATTGTATTGCTCCACAAATATTTACTCCAGAGCTAAGACCAAGAAATAATCCATCTGTTTTAATTATTTTATATAACATATTCATACATTCTTTATCGGTAACGTAAAATGATTTATCAACAATACAATTTTCAAGGTTTTTAGTTATTCTAGATTGTCCGATTCCTTCAGTTATAGACTCATCTCCTTTTTTATCAGGAGTTCCATTTGTAAAATAATTATACATAGATGAACCCTGTGAGTCAGTACAACCAATAATAATATTTTTGTTCAATGATTTTAATCCAACACTAACTCCAGTTATAGTTCCACCTGTACCTATCGAACATGTAAATCCATCTATCTTACCATTCGTTTGATCGTATATTTCTTTAGCAGTTGTTTTTTCATGAAATTTATAGTTTGCTAAATTTTCAAATTGACCTGCCCAAAATGTTTTTTTTCCAGTTTCTTTTTCCAAATCTATGGCTAATTTTTGAGATACACGTTGATAGTTACCTGGATCTGAATATGGTTTTGCATCAACAAGATGGAGTTCAGCCCCCATATTTTTAAGTATATCTCTTTTTGATGGTGCAGTAATATTTGGCATTACTATCTTTAATTTATAATTCTTTGCATTACACACTAACGCTAAACCAATTCCAGTATTTCCAAAAGTTCCTTCAACAACTGTTCCACCAACCTCAATTAATTTTTTTTCTTCAGCATCAAGTATTATTCCTAAAGCTGTGCGATCTTTAACTGAACCTGCTGGATTTAAAAATTCTGCCTTACCATAAATCTCACAACCAGAAATTTCAGAAGGATACTTTAATTTTATTAGTGGTGTATTACCAATAAGATCGATAATATTATTTGTTATCATCAATATCTCTTACACCATATGGATTAAATGATGTATCTTTGTTAATATTAATGTTTTTAACTGGGTTTCCTACCATTGTTGCATATGGAGGAACATCTTTTAAAACAACAGTGTTTGCACCAACCCTTGCACAATTTCCGATAGTTATTGAACCTAAAATACTTGCTCCACAACCTATAATAACATTATCTTCAACAGTAGGATGTCTTTTAGTATCTCTTTGGTCTTTTGCATTTTCTGCTGGACTTATCCCACCTAATGTCACTCCGTGATAAAGAGTTACGTTATCGCCAATTTCACTAGTCTCACCAATCACAGTTCCCATACCATGATCTATAAAAAGGTTTTTTCCTATTTTAGCAGCAGGATGAATCTCTATTCCTGTTAAAAAACGACTAAATTGAGATACTATTCTTGCTAAAGTATACAAATTCAATTTCCATAATTGGTTCGATATTCTATGAAAAAACACTGATTTAACACCAGGATATGTTAAAATAACACTAAGTTTACTCCTAGCAGCCGGATCTCTTTTGATTATAGAATCTAGATACTCAGACATTATATAAATATCTAGGTATTATAACTAATATTTCAATCTGGCTATTTAATTCAAAATTTTTAAATATTAGTTAAATATCAAAACAATGGTAACTAAAATTAAAGTATATTATGAAGATACGGATGCATCATCGAGAGTTTATTATGCAAACTATTTAAAATATCTTGAAAGAGGTAGATCTGATTTTTTATATAAACTTGGTTTTAATCATAAAAATTTATTAAATAAGTATAATTTTTATTTTGTAGTTAAATCTTGTAATATTGAATATTTAAAACCTGCACACTTTGAAGATATATTAGAAGTAAAGACTAAAATTATCAATATTACAAAAGCGAAAATTGAATTTAATCAATTAATTTTTAGAGAAAAAACCCTTTTAATAGATTCGAAAATTATAATAGTTTCCGTGAATAGAAATAGTAAAATATCCAAAATTCCTAATGAAATGCTTGAAATTTTAAATCAACAGTTGACTAATAACTAATTTATTTTTTTTTAATTTAAAAATGATAGAATAATTATCATGGGTATTGTAACTGATGTAATTCTTCCAATTTCTTTAGCATTTATAATGTTTTCTCTTGGCTTAGGTCTTTCTATTAGTGATTTTACAAGAGTTTTTTTTAAACCCAGAGATTTTATAATTGGTCTATTTTTTCAAATCATTATTTTACCAATTGTAGCAATTATTATTGTTTTATTTTGGCCCCTTGCTCCAGAGTTAGCAGTTGGTGTAATGATATTAGCTGCTGCACCTGGAGGTGTGACTAGTAATGTTTTAACTTCTTATGCTAGAGGAAATATAGCGCTTTCAATTTCATTAACAGCAATTAATAGCATTCTGTGTGTAGTTACGGTTCCAATAATTTTGATAATTTCACTTTCTATTTTAGGTTATGGAAGCTTAAATGAAGGTCAGTCACTCTTTAGTGTAGCTTTACAAATGTTTTTAATTGTAACTATACCTGTTATACTTGGAGTACTTTTGAGTAACTTATTATCTTCATTTCAAAAAGTTGCAAAAAATATTTCAATTATTTTATTTGTCTTAGTATTAATTGGAGCAATAATTTCTCAAAGAGAAAATGTTGTAAGTTATTTTACTCAAGCTGGCTTGGTTATGTTAATTTTAAATATTACCATGATGATTATTGTATATTTCTTATCTAAATATTTGAATTCTTCAAAAGAAACTTTCAGATGTTGGTTAATGGAAGTTGGGTTACAAAATGGAACACTTGCAATTGTTGTAGCAAATACTTTTTTTGCAAGTACTGTTTATTTAATACCAGCTGCTATTTATAGTTTAATTATGTATGCAACAGCATTGCCGTTGATTTATTTTTTAAGAAGAAATTAAAACAGGAAAAGTATCACAATCTAAAATATCACCATCTTTTAGTTTTATTTCAGGAAATGGTGGTGACATTTCTCCCTTCCTCTTTATGTATTTTGCATCATCACCAGTAAATCTTATTGAAAAAGCTCTTCTTCTATTTTTTGAGCTGTTGCCATAGGCAGCATGAATTGTTGAGTAATTAAACGCAATAGCATCACCAACATCACATTCAAAAGAAATAATATTATAATTTTTTCTATTTTTTTCTATATCTGGAATTTTTTCAAATTCTTCATCTTTATTTTCATAATCGTACCCTTTAAATTTTGTTGGCAGATATATTTTGTTCCAATTGTTTGATCCAGCAATAAATTCCATTGATGAATTCTTAACTATTTTATCAAGTGGTATCCATATACTAACATTGTCTTTTCCCTCAACACAATAATACCCTTGATCCTGGTGCCATGGAGTTCTTTTTTTAGAACCTTTTTCTTTAACTAATACATGCTCATGAAATAGATTTACTTTTTTAGATTGCATTAATAAACTAGCAATTTTAGAAATATTTGAATTAAAAATAAAATTCTTATATTCTTTTATTCTATTCCAATTACAATAATCATCATAAAAAATTTCCTTGCCATCTTTTTCCTCATATACACATTTGTACTTACTTGGCTTTGAAAAATTATACTCTACTCCTTTTTGAAGTTGCATAATCCAATAAGGATCTATTATTTGTTTTAATAAAACAACACCATTTTTAATAAAATCACTACTTAATTCTTTATTAATCATTCAATCTTTAATCTTATATCCTTTAACGAAAGTATATGTAATGAAAAGAATACAGCCAATTAAAATTGTAAAAATAGTTATAATGCTTGTAAAAACAGAGACATCAGAAACTTCATAAAAACTATATCTAAATCCGCTAATTAAATACAATACTGGATTAAGCAAAGATACGTTTTGCCAGAATTCAGGAAGCATTGAAATTGAATAAAAAGATCCACCTAGGAAAGTGAGCGGTGTTATGACTAAAATAGGAATTATCTGTAAACCCTCAAATCCATCAGCATATAGTCCAACGATGAAACCAAAAAGAGAAAAAGTAATTGATGTTAGAATTAAAAAGATAACCATTAATATCGGGTGTTGAATTTCAATATCAACAAAAAATCCAGCTGTGATAATTATAATTAATCCAATTATAATTGATTTTATAGCTGCTGCACCTACAAAACCTAATATTATTTCAAATGAAGATAAAGGAGCAGCATGAATTTCATAAATAGTTGAAGTAAATTTTTGAAAATAAATTGCAAATGATGCATTAGATAGTGCTTGAGTTAGAATTGTAAGCATTATCATTCCTGGAACAATATATGATCCATAATTAATACCATCAATTTCTTTAATTCTTGAACCTATTGCAGTACCAAAAACAACAAAATACAAAGATGTGGTTATGATTGGTGAGGCAAGACTTTGAAGTAGAGTTCGTTTAAAACGATCTAATTCATGAATAAATATTGCTTTGACTCCAAAATAATTCATTATCTTTTATCCTCGTTAATTAGTTTTATAAATATTTCTTCTAAAGAACTTTGTTCAGTAGTAAAATCTTTTATGCTTCCTACATGTTTTTCCACTTCATTAAACATTTCGGTTAATTTAATATTATTTTCTTTTATGTTATATTTGAATGTTAATATTTTTTTATTACTACTTGTCTCAAAACTATATTTATTTTTAATTTTTAAATCTAAGTTATTTATCTCATTTTTTAATTCAATTTTAATTGTTTTTTCTCCTAATTTTTTTATTAACTTATCTTTCTCATCAACAAGAATAATTTTACCTTCATTAATAATTGCAACTCTTGAACTTAATTCTTCCGCTTCTTCAATATAATGAGTTGTTAAAACTATTGTAGTTCCATTTTTATTTAACTTTCTCACAACCTCCCATGTTTCTTTTCTAAGCTCCACATCTATACTAGCTGTTGGTTCATCTAAAAAAAGAAGTTTTGGTTCATGGGATAATGCTTTAGCAATAAGTACTCGTCTTTTCATACCACCAGATAATTCTTTAATTTTACTATCTTTCTTATCCCACAAAGATAATAATTTTAAAAGATCTTCAATATATTTGTAGTTTTTTGCTTTACCAAAAAGACCTCTAGAATAGTTTACATTTTTCCATACAGTTTCAAACGACTCTAAGTATAATTCTTGGGGAACTATTCCTGTCATTTGTCTTGCTTTTCTATAATCTTTAACATTATCGTAACCATTAATTTTAATTGTACCTGAATTAAAATTAACTATTCCGCATATAGAATTAATTAAAGTTGATTTACCTGCACCATTTGGTCCTAGTAATGAGAAGATTTCACCTTCTTTTATATTAAGATTAACATTATCCAATGCTTTTAAAGAATTTTTATAAAATTTATTAACATTATTTATTTCTAAAATATTTTTCATTTAATTTATAAATTTTTGATAATTTCTGGAATATTTTGTTTAAACTTGAAGTAACCTTTTTTTGAATAAATCCAACTATTAATATCATAATTTCTATTAAATTTTATGAAATTAATATCAGGGTATTTTGTTATTATTTTTTTATAAATATTTTTCCAATTACCCTCGGTGACGTAAGGTAAGTGCACTACTTTAACATTATTTTCAATAATCCATTTATCTAATTCTTCATAATAATTGTCAAAACTTATCTTAATTTTAATATTAACATTGATTTTATCATTGCTAAATGAGGATATTACTAAGTTTTTAATATGTTGAAGAATTTTATTATTAAAATAATGATCATTATAATCTTCAATTGGGTATCCAACAAATGAATTGCAATTAGTGATATTTAAGTCTTTTAAAATATTAATTTCATCAGTTGGTATAATTATATTATAAATATCATTTATATGTAAAATTTTGTGAGTTTTTAAATCATTAATTTTATAATCTTTATTATCTATAAGAGGTTCAGCATTTTCTTCTAAAACTTCATTAAATTTTAATTTTACATTGCTATATTTTTCAATATTTTTTTTTCTTGCAATATAATTTTTACCTTTTGTTTGTATCCCAGCAGACCATCGCCAACTCAATGTATTAGATGCAGGATCTCCATCCAAAAGATTTTGCATAAAAAAATCTGCTCCTAGTTGCCATGGTAATTTTAAAGTAAAAATCCAAATAGAGGCAAACCACATTCTAATATGATTATGAAGATAACCATTATTTTTCAAGTCATTTACCCATGTATTAAAAAATGAAAGATTTGTATTAGCATTAACTGCATTTAAGTAATATTTTTTGTTTTTAAACTCTTCATAAAGTTTATTTTTTTCAATTAAGTAATTGGAATATACTTCAGGTCTGTGTTCTAGCCATCCTTTCCAATATGTTCTCCAAAATATTTCTTGTATATATTTCTCTGCTTTACGAGGACCATGTTTTTGTAAAACTTGTTTTAGGATCTTTTCTTCTGAAATAGCTCTATATCTAATGTAAGGGGATAATAGAGATGTTGTATTTTTGTTTGTTTCAAAATCAACAGAGTAATTTCTTTTGTTTTCATAATATTTACCAACATTTGGCAAATATGAAATAAATTTATCTTCAGCATCGCTGATACTTGAACTAAACATTTTTATTTTATTTAATCTTCTTTAGATTTAATTGATTTTCTATTTAAGATTTCCATGTGTCTTACTCTAAGAACAACTATAGCAATAGCTAAAATTAAGATTGCTACTGACTCATAAACATAAGCTGATGGCTCGACATCTTTTCTACCCATAATTATTAATCTAGCAAGAGCAGTCATAGCTATAAATAATGGGTAACTCATCCTTATAACTTTAGAAACCCAATATTCCTTAATCATACCAATGATTTCAATATAGATAAAAAGTAAAAGTATGTCTGCAAGCGTAACTTTAAGATTATTAATCATTTCCTGTATTTCCATACCTATTGCAATAACAGTACAGACAATGAGTATTGTTAAAACAGTTTTTTCTAAAATTTCAAAGTTTCTATTCATTTACAATCTTTCTAGATTATTTAATTGATTCTTGTTTTTATAAAATAGAAATAGTGCAAAAATTTCATATAAAAACCATGCTAATTGATAAATTAGCGGTTTTCTAACTAAAATAGCCAAAAAACGATATCTTGGAATTTCAGACCATAGTTCTATAAAAGCATCTACTCCCTGATAAATTTTATCTTTTTTCTTAACATGCAGTCTTCTGAGAAGATTATTTGCACTCATTTTTGTTTCTTTTTTTGCATTGATATTTGTTGATATATCAACCCAATCTATATTTTTAGTAATTTTTTTATAATGGTCTATTTCTAGCTTACATACACTACATGCATTATTAAAATAAACTTTACAGCTCATATATGATACTTAACTTAAATATATTCAAATTCAATTAATCCAAGTTTACCAAAATCAGCTTTAATTCTATTCCCGATATTTAATTTATAAGCTTTTGTGCATGAACCTGATGAAATAAACTGATTTTTTAACATTGGTTCTCCTTTTTTACATAAAGTGTTAATTAACCATAAAACTGCATTTAAAGGATTTTCAAGAACATTATTTGTATTACCTTTTTCTTGTAACTTATTGTCAATATAAAAAGATACTTCAAAATTAGTTAAATCAATTTCATCAATTTCATATACGTTATCATTATGTATCCAATAATCTGAAGCACCATTAGTGGAGACAAGATTGATTGCTCCAATATCTGCTAATGGTTTTTGAAATCTGAAGTCAACAATCTCAATTGAACATAATATTCCATCTAATAGGTTTTTAATATTATCAATAGAGTAGGGTGCCTTAGAAATATCTATATCGTCTTTTATTCTAAAACTTATTTCAGGTTCTGCAAATGGCTCAAAAAAATATTTTGAATTTAATTTTTTTATATTTTGTGATGAATATTTACTATATAAGTTTCCATAAAAAGGTTCAGTTACATTCATTTGAGTCTGTGCTGCTTTGGAAGTGCATCCAACTTTCTTTCCTATACATACATTATTTTTTAAACTTAAATAGTGAACCTTCAATTCATCCTGAATTTTATAAGCATCGACTAAATTTTTTGGCTCAAGATGATTGAGACTATCTAATCCTGTTTTATTTAACTTATGATTAAACAAAAGTGTAGAAGCTTTCATAATTAGTTCTTTATCCATGCTTTAAATTGAAAATTTATTCATATTTTCATATATTTTTAAGCTTTCCTTATAAATATTATCATATTCTTTTGGAATATCATTTATAATATTTTTAGTTGGCGTAAATCCACTTGAATTTATTATATCATGATACCAATGAGTATGCCAAATTCCAAAATCTTTTGTTATACCTTTAGGCCATTTCATCATTTTTTTTGAAAAATCTATATTTAAATTCATACATAGCCTTTTAATATATATCTCTGGATTTTCTAACAATGTGTCTGCATTAACTATAATTATATTTTTTGATATATTTTTTTTCACATAATTAAAAAGCCTAAACATTTGATCAAAGCCTATGTCAGTGATACTATAAAGTTTATTCTTTTTTATATATGAATTAATAACTTTAGATGGATGCCTAATTAGAAAACAATTAGTACCTTTTTCTAACCATTCAATATTTGTTTTATCCAATATATGATGTGTCATGTGTTTTTGATAATAAATACCTTTTTTATCCTTCAAAATTGTTTCAATTACTTCATTTTGTTTTGTAGGATAAAAGTCTATTATTCTATCTCTCATAGGATGATTAAGACCAGTTTCTTTTAAATAATATGAATAAAATGGTTCATCGTATACGATTGTATCATCTCTATTGCTAAAAGAGCGTAATAAGGCTGTTGAAATATTACGGGGTCCTGACCACATGAATATTCTCATTTATTTTAATAGTTTTTCATACCAATTTCTTAATTGATAAGTTAAATTTTTATTATTAAATTTTAATTTTTTATTATTTATTGCATTTACTGGAACGACACCACCAAAACTGCCTGTCACAAAAGCTTCATCAGCTTGCATAACGTCTTTTAACTTGAAATCTTTTATAATAATTTTTATTTTATTTTTTTTGCAAATATCTATAATTTTTTGTCTTGTAATACCTGTAACTTGGTATTTTCCTTTTGAAGTATAAACACATTTATTTTTTATATAAAAAAAATGTGTACTGTTATTGGTTGCTACATTGCCATTAATATCAAACATTAATGACTCATCACCACCTTTTTTATGACCTTCTATACATGCTAAAATACAATTTAGTTTTGAAAGACTATTAATTTGAGGATTTTGTGCATTTAAACTACCTCTAATTGTATTTACTGTAACTAGTTTTAATCCTTTATTATAAATATCAATATTAGGTTTTTTATATTCA
>MDSV01121028.1_pt1 | contig 18218 bp, 11 predicted proteins | sample 810851 | NCBI WGS metagenome assembly MDSV01 (sample SAMN05326640, study PRJNA326480) | marine metagenome | isolation source: seawater | place: Atlantic Ocean: North East | collected 2012 | reverse complement strand
CCTAATTATGTAATTGGTCCTGGCGATGAAATTATAATCATGTTATGGGGTGATACTCAGCTAAACCGTTCGTATTTTGTTTCTATGGAAGGCTATATTTTAGTTAAAGATGTCGGGCAGATTTTTGTCAATGGTCTTACCTTAGAAAAATTGGAAAAAAAACTTTTTAGAATTTTTAAAAAAGCATATTCCAGTCTTGATCCAAATGAAGGCAATGCTACTACATTTTTTGATGTTAGTCTTGGCGCTCTCACTTTAAGGCCTCTAAGAGTATTTGTTGCTGGAGAGGTTGAACAGCCTGGTGCATATAGTCTAAAAAGCGCAGCCACATTATTCACTTCTTTGTATTATTTCAATGGTCCTCTAATATCTGGTTCATTAAGAGATATTCAAGTTATTAGAAAAGGTAAAAAGGAAGGTACAATTGATTATTACGATTTTTTACTAACTGGTAAAAAATTAAACGATATTCGTCTTATCAGAGATGATGTCGTATTTATTCCTCCAAGAGGAAAAACTGTTGAAGTCTTTGGTGAATTAACTAGGCCTTCTATTTATGAGCTGAAGAGTGAAGAAAATTTTAAAGACCTCATATTAATAGCTGGTAATGTGCTGCCAACAACTTATTTAGGAAGAGCTCAGATTGATCGTATTTTACCGGCTGAGCAAAGGATATCTTCAGGAAAAAATAGAATATTAATTGATGTTTCTGTTAGTAATATTTTATCGTCAAAAAAGAAATATGATCTTTATGATGGTGACAAGATTACTTTTTACAGTATATCTGACTTAGTGAGTAATTCTGTAATTATCAAAGGGCCTGTTATTCGGCCGGGTACTTATGCAATTGATAGCTCTACAAATGTAAAAGGTCTTATTGAAAAAGCCGAGGGTTTAACTGGTGATGCTCATTTACAAAAAGCTGATATCTATCGTATAAATCCAGATTTTACATCTTCTCAAATTTCTATTAGCATAAGTAAAGCTATGGAAAATGATCCTGAGCATAACATAATTTTGTCGGCAAATGATAGTTTAGTTATTTATAGTAATAATGAGATGGTTTTTAAAGATGATGTTTATATAGAAGGTCATGTTTTAAATCCTGGGAAAAAACCATTTTTTTATAATATGACCATTAATGATCTGATTTTTGCAGGTGGAGGATTTAATAATGATAAACACCTTGATTTTACGTATAAAAAAAGAGCTGACCTCTTTCGAATTAATGAAGATGGTCTTACTAAATCAATCATATCATTTAATCTTGATTCTGTTTTAGCTGGCAAAGGCATTTCAAATATGCTTTTAAAGGTTGGTGATAAATTATCTATTTACTCGTTGGAGGACATTTTAGGAATTAAAGAGAAAATTGTAACAATTCAAGGTGCTGTTAAAAAACCAGGCGAATATTCATTGTATGATTCTAATATGACATTGAATGATATTTTATTTATTGCTGGAGGTTTCGATGATGAAATATTTTTTAATACCATATATATTGACCGTGCTGAAATTATTAGGTTTAACAAAAATAATAATCTAAAAGAAGTTATACCTTTTAGAGTTGACTCAGTAATAAATGGTTCTGGATTAAGTAACTTGCTTTTAATTGATGGTGATGAAATTACGATATATTCAAAAGAAGAAATCGAAGGTGAAGATAGTCAAGTCGTTTATGTTGAGGGCAATGTAAAACTTCCAGGAGAGTATGAACTTGCAAATAAAAATATGACAATATATGATTTGCTATTTAAGGCTGGTGCTTTGGTTGATGAAAGTATTATAAACCGTACTTTTATGCATAGAGTTGATTTAATAAGAGAAAATAAAAAAGAAGTTGAAAAGGAAATAATTCCTATTTCACTAAAAAAACTACTTAGTAATAGAGATGATTCAAGCATTAACAAAAAATTATTAGCTAATGATGTTGTTAGGGTTTACAAAAATAGTTTGGTCAAAAATATAAAGAATTGCAGAATTGATGGTCACATTTTAAATCCTGGTAACTATGAAATTAAAAAAGATATGGTTCTGGGTGATTTAATTTTAGAATCTGGGGGTCCAGTAAGTCCCGATACCTTAAAAGCAGAAGTATATTATTTTAAAGTTGAAATTGCTAGAATTGATCCAAGAAATGAGAGTGAAGATTTTTTTGCACAAATATTTGAACTAGAATTATTAAATGATGAAACATTATTTACAAAAGATTTTAGAAACGAATTTGATAGTAAGTACATAGAATCAGCAAATTTTAAAATAGAAGAAAATGATCTTGTTACTGTTAGAATTGACCCATTTTACTCAAGGCAAAAAAAAGTCATTATAATGGGATATGTTTACAATCCAGGAGAATATGTTATTTCAGGACCTAATGAACGATTAACCGATATAATTAAAAGAGCAGGGGGTTTGAAGCCAGAGGCATATCCTATGTCATCAGCATTCATTAGAAATAACAAAAAAATCATGCTTTCATTTGAAAGAATAATCAAGTTTCCAAGATCAAGTTCTAATTTTTCAATTCTTGAGGGAGATAGTATAATTATAAATGCAAGAACGAATTTAGTTACTGTAAATGGTGAGGTAAATAATCCAGGTAATTATCAATTTATTAAAAACTCAAACGTAAATGACTACATAAAAATGGCTGGAGGTTTAAATAGGGATGCCTCAAAATATGCGACATATGTTGAATTGCCAAATGGAATGTCTCAGAGAGTAAAGCTAATCGGATTTTCACCAAAAGTTTATGATGGTTCGATTATAAATGTGGGTAAAAAAGAAGAAGTTGAGGAATTTAGTTTTACTCAGTATGTAACTAACTTGACTTCTATATATTCTGATTTTATGCAAGCATATCTTATGATTCAGTTGCTGGGTCGAGAATCTTCAAACTAATTATTTGGTTTAATTATGAAATTCGAAGAATTCCAAAGTATATGTGAAAAAGAGTTGCAAACTTATCGATTAGCTGATATTGCAAGAGAATTAAATGTTACTCCACAAGTTGTCAATAATTGGAAGTCAAAAAATTTAGTTCCTTATAAATATGTCCAATTAATAAGAAAAAAAATTGCCAATATCAATAAAGGAGATGGAAATTATGGAAACACTTCTTTTTTAGATTTCCAAGCTCAGCTTGGTCAAAATATGATCAGTCAAACAGAAACATTTAAAAATCTAACTGAAGAATTTATTAACTTTTCCAGAAAATTAATTAAAAAGAATTATATTATTTTATGTTCTATTCCTTCAATATTTGCACTGCTCTCAATTTATTATGCACTCGGCCTTGAGCCCATTTTTATTTCACAAGCTAAAATACTTCCATCCGCGGGAAAGTCATCTAGTAACAATATATCAGGTATAGCCGCTCAGTTTGGATTCGATATAGGAGCAAAAGATAATTCAAGTATTTTATCTGCTTCATTATATCCAGAAATTATAATGAGTAGAACTTTGAGCAGGAATTTACTTTATAAACAATTTAAAAGTAATCGTTATAGTGGTAGAGAGTTGCCTTTAATTGATGTCCTAATGGGAGAAGATACTTCAGGTACAATCGTTAATATTGAGGAAAGAAAGAAAAAGGCCATTAGAAATTTAAGTTCTAGAATTAGTGTTAGCTCTTCAATGAAATCTCCACTTTTGTTTTTAACAGTCAAAGCTTTTGAGCCCAAATTAGCTTCTGACATAGCACAGGCAATTATAAATGAATTAAATGAAATGCAAAAATCTTTTAAAACTTCCAGGTTAAAAGAAAAGAGACTTTTTATTGAAAATAGAATCAAAGATATAAATATAGACTTAAGTCGTTCAGAAGAAAAGCTTAAGGTGTTTAGAGAGAGAAATCGTGAAATAAAAAAATCTCCATCATTGCGTCTTGAAGAGGATAGGTTGAAAAGGGAAGTCAATACTCAGACTCAAGTATTTTTAACCTTAAAGAGTCAGTATGAAATTGTTCAAATTGAAGAAGTTGAACAAAATGATATGGTTGACATATTAGATCCACCAGAATCCCCACTTCTAAAAAGCGGACCTAATCGAAGGTTCATTGTAATATCTTCAACAATTTTTGGATTATTACTTAGTTTAATTGTATCCTTTTTTAAGGATTTATTTGAAGAAGTTAAGCTTACTAAGTAGTGAAATGATTATTTTCTATTTTAAGTTTATATTTGTTTAAATACTATTTGATTGGTTATTATAAATTATATAATATTATGACACTGTATTCTAATTGTATGATTACTTTAACAAAATTTCTTTCTAAAAATCTCAAATAAGGAGAATATTAATGATAAATAGAATATTATTATCAATAACATTTTTGGTTCATCTTGCTTCCTTGTCATTTGCGCAAAATGATTTTAGTGATGATATTGTTGAATCAGGAGAATCCAAGACTATTTCTATTACAGGAAAAGTTACAGATTCATATGGTAGTTCTTTAGCTGGTGTTAACGTTATAGTAGAAGATACTGATATGGGAGCTGCAACAGATGAAGAAGGCAACTTCCAATTAGATGGTGTTGAGATTGGTTCAAGTGTTACTGCTACAATGATTGGTTACGAGTCTCAAACCCTGTATGCTGATGGTGAGTCATTAAATTTTGAGTTATTATTGTCAGTTGTGGAGTTTAATGAGCTAGAAGTATTAGCTTCTAGAGCGGGTGATAATACTCCAGTCGCTTACTCAGATGTTTCTAAAGAGGAAATTGCTCTTAGGTTGGGTTCTCAAGATATACCACTAGCGCTAAATACAATACCAAGTGTTTACTCAACTAATCAAGGAGGAGGCGCAGGCGACGCAAGAATTAATGTTCGTGGTTTTAATCAGAGGAATGTTGCTGTTATGATTAATGGTGTTCCAGTCAACGATATGGAAAACGGGTGGGTCTATTGGTCTAATTGGGATGGTGTTGCAGATGCTACTACTTCAATACAGCTCCAGAAAGGCCTTAGTGCTCAAAATTTAGCTACCCCTTCCATAGGTGGAAGTATGAATATTATTACAGATGCAGCTGCACAGGAAAAAGGCGGTTCATTTAAACAAGAATTGGGTGCTTGGGGATTTTTAAAATCTACTCTTTCTTACCATACTGGATTATTGATGGATGATAAACTAGCATTTGGTGCCACGGTCGTTAAAAAAACTGGTGAAGGTTATACCTTTGGAACTTGGACAGATGCATATGCTTATTATTTTGGAGCAACTTATTTACACTCTGATAAACATAAATTTCAGTTCTATGCATTAGGTGCTCCTCAGAGGCACGGTCAGAACCTTTACAAAGGTAATATTGCTGCATATGATAGAAATTTCGCAAGCGATTTGGAGGATTACCTAACCGATCCTAATGATGTTGTTGAATCTGGTCGCGATTTTAATGGTACTGCTAGCAGTGTAAGCTCAGAGGCGGCGGCTCTATTAGGTGATCAGCAATTTCAAATGTACACAGAGTATACTGGTAAAAGACATGAGGATAACCTTATAAATGAAAGGGAGAACTTTTTTCATAAACCGCAAGTAGCTCTGAACCATTATTGGACATTAGATGATAAAATGAACCTAAATAGTTCTTTATATTGGTCTGGTGGTATGGGTGGTGGAACTGGTACATATGGAAGTCTTGAGTGGGATTACTCTAGTAAGCAGCGTACAGTAAATTATGATGCTACTATTTTTGAGAATGATTCTCTTGGTGCATCATCTGGTATACTTAGAAATTCAAATAATCGCCAAACTACTATTGGTCTCTTATCGAAGCTTGACTATAAAGTTTCAAATAGCCTTAAAACTCAAGTAGGAGTCGATTATAGGACTGCGAAAATTTATCATGTAAAGACAATCAGGGATTTACTTGGTGGAGATTACTATATGACTTCAGATAGTGAATTTGATGTTGATAATGGCCAAGGAGGTCTAGGAGATCCAATTGATTATAATTTTACTAATTATGTAAATTGGCTAGGTATTTTTGCTCAGGCTGAATACAATGCTGATAAAATGACTGGTTTCCTAATGGGTGGTCTTACTTCGGTAAAATATAGTCATTGGAATCATTTTAAAGATGCATCAAACTACTCGTACTCATATGTCGAAGCGAAAGATGCTTCCGATGCTAGTTGGGTAGAAGGTTTAGGTGACATGGATGGCGGTCATGCAAATGATCTTTGGATTGAATCTGATCCAATATCAACTATGCAAATTAAAGGTGGCTTACTATATGAATTAGAAGATGCATTATCTTTTTTTAGTATGATACCTGTAGTAGGTAAGGTTTCAGAAGAAAGTGATGTGTGGTTTAACTTTGGATTAATCGATAAGGCACCAATATTTGATCAGGTTATACAAGATTGGGATGCTAAAATGTCCACCGATCCAAGTAATGAAAAATTTACTGCATTTGAATTAGGTATAAATTCTAATTCTAATGATGGCACAATGGCTGCTAAGTTTAATTTATATAGTACTACATGGAGCGATAGGATTGCTACTAGAGTTGTTCAAAATGTTGATGGAGATGATGACATCGTTTACCTTACTGGAATCAATCAGAATCACACTGGTGTAGAGTTTGAATTTTCTGCACAATTAAATGAAATGTTTCGCGTAGACATTGGAGCTGGGTTAGGAAACTGGCTATATACCGATGATGCCAATGGTACATACAGAGATAGTGATGGTAGTGATGCTTCATATTCTTATTCTTTGAAAGACTTAAAGGTTGGCGATATGCCACAAGCAAACTTAGCTTTAGGTTTAACTGCTTCTCCGATCTCTGATTCAAAGATTCAGTTTCTTTACAGATATTATGCTTTACATTATTCTAATTGGGATCCTACATCTAGAGAATATTCTGATGGTGATACTCCAGACAGAACTAACACTTGGAAGGCTCCTTCCTATGGTGTTCTAGATATAAATGCATACTATAAACTTCCCGTACAATTCGGAGATGTAAATCCTGAATTATTTTTAAATATACGAAATGCATTAGATGCTGTATATATTCAAGATGCAACGGATAATAGTAGGTTTAATGCTCAGCCATTTAGAGTAAATAATCATCAGGCGAATGCTGCTGAAGTTTATTTAGGTCTACCAACCTCATTTAATCTTGGGTTAAAGGTTAATTTTTAGTAGTATTTAAAATATAATTTCTTAATGTTAAAATGCCCCAATTTTTTTTGGGGCATTTTATCTTCTTTTTATATATAATAAAATATTTGAGCTATGGGCCTTTCCGTAATTATTCCTGTTTACAACGAGGAAAAGAGTGTAAAAAATACTATTGTCGAATTGCATTCAATATTAAACAAAATTAAATATGAAATTATTGTAGTTAATGATTGCTCAGAAGATAATACTTTAGATGTTCTTAAAAATTTTAATAATATTAAATTAATAGAACATCAAAAAAATAAGGGATATGGTGCTTCAATTAAAACTGGTATTAAAGAATCACAATATAAAATTATAGCAATTACTGACGCTGATGGTACATATCCTAATAAGAACCTTCCTAATTTTTATAATCTTCTTAAGTCTGAAAACCTAGATATGGTTGTTGGCTCTCGAACTGGTGATAATGTTAATATTCCTTTAATAAGAAAACCGGCTAAATGGTTTATTGGAAAGCTAGCAAATTATATAGTTGATACAAAAATACCTGATATTAATTCGGGGTTAAGAGTTTTTAAAAAGGCTTCATTTTTACAGTTTATTAAAATAATCCCTGATGGTTTTTCACTAACTACAACGATTACATTAGGTATGTTATCTGGCGGCTTTAATATAAAATTTCTAGATATAGACTATTTTAAAAGGTCCGGAAAATCAAAAATAAGACCTATCCGTGATACTTTAAACTTCTTTTTTTTGATTCTAAAGATTGGTCTTTATTTTGCTCCATTAAAAGTCTTTTTACCTATTAGTGTTTTTCTTATTACTTGTTCTATATTTTGGGGTTTTTATACTATGCTAGTTTTAGGAAAGCTTGCAGATGTAAGTTCACTTATTCTCATTATGACGGGTTTTAATATTGCAACTCTTGCCTTTGTTGCAGAACTAGTTAATCATAGACTTCCTAGTTCTTATTATAAATGATTATTTTATTATGATTAAAGCTGCAATTATTGGAATGGGTAAAATGGGCTTACTACATGGTAGTACATTATCTAGTTTTGATGATGTTAATTTTATTGGTTTTTCTGATGATAATAAAATTATGGTAGATACATTTAAAAAATTAAAACCAGACTGGGTAATTAGTAAAAATTATAAAGATTTTTTAAATAATAATGATATTGATGTTGTATTTATTACTACTCCAATATCTACTCATTATGATATAATTAAGATATGCATTGAAAATAATATATCATTTTTTGTTGAAAAACCTGCTTTTTCCTCATTAAAGCAAGCTAGTTCGCTCTCAGCGATTTTACCTCAATTTTCAGGTAAAAGTATGGTTGGTTATATGATGCGGTTTATTTCGACCTTCCAAAAAACAAAAGAATTGATTGACCAATCTTTGATAGGTGATATTAGATATTTTGAAGGCAATATGTATATCTCTCAATTATTTAAGGAAGGAAAAGGTTGGAGGTACGATCCTAAATTTTCTGGTGGTGGCGTTGTAGTTCATCAAACTTGTCACTTATTAGATTTAATTAATTGGTTTTTGGGTTTTCCAGATTATGTAGGAGCTACTACAAATAACTGGTTTTCGCCTAAAGTTGAAGATCATGCTCATATCACGCTTAAATATCATAATGATTTATTTGGTTGGGTTGATTCTACATGGAGTAGGTTTAATAAAAGAATGCTTTCTACTCGTATTTATTTTGAAGGTGAATTCGGTTCTATAACTGTTGATGATGATTCTGTTAAATTATTTTTAACCAAAAATAAAAATGAATTCGAAAAGGGTTGGACTAATTTCAGTAAAGTAGAATTGGGAAATGGTGTAGATGTTGATTTTGGTGCACCTTATTATTCTGTCCAAGATAGAGTTTTTATAAATAGCATAATTAATAATGATTCAATAAGAAATAGTGATATTCATGATATTAATGATTCAATTAATTTGCAGCAGATTATAACTCGTATATACGAGTCTTCAAATAATAAGGGGCAATTAATTAAAGTAGAGTTGAATAATGATTAAAGCTCCTGATGTCATAATGGGTTCAGGCCAATTCGTTGGTGTTAATCATTTATCCCATGAGAAAGGTGACTCAAGGGCAAATAAGTTTAAAAATATTGACAATGTCCTTGAATTAATTTCTTTTGCAAAAGAAATTGGCTTCAACGGAATTATGTTTTCGACTCATCCTCACTCTATTGAAATTGTAAAACAAATAGGTAATGATAAAAATCTTAATGATTCATTATCTATCTATCCAAATTTGCCATATATTCAAAAATATGTTACTGGTGCTAATGAAATGGGGATGATTGGCTTTTTATATGATATGATCAAACAAGGAAATACAAAATCTTTAATTAAGGCTTCTAAAGGCGTAATAACAAAAAATATTTTTAGTATTATTAAATCGCTAATTGATATTGAGCTTAATTCTTTTAAGAATGTAAAAATGGGATCTGTTTTCTTACATAACGTTTTAACTGATATAATTGTTTCATTAGAGCTAGATGAGTTGTTACATCTTTATATAGATTATATTGAAGATAATTATAAAGTTAAAGCAGGTTTCGTTACTTTAAATTTTCCAAAACTTTCAAGTTATTTTAGTATGAAAAATATTAGAAATCCTTTAATTCAAACCCCTATTAATAAAATTGGGTTTCAAATGAATCCTAATATTGAAAGCAATATTAAAACATTAAATAATTTTGATGGAGAAATTATAGCGATGAGTACTCTAGCTGCTGGTTATCTTCATCCATCTGAGGCCTATAATTTTATTTCTAAATTAAATAATATAAATTCGATAATAGTTGGAGGTTCATCAAAATCTCATTTATCTGAAACATTAGAAATAATTAATAATTCTTATTCAAATTGAATAATAATAGATTACTAGATGATTTTACTTTTAGTATTGAAGATCCATATTTTAAGGAAGTAATTTCACAAATTCCTCGATTGCTTAGTATGATGGATAGAAATCCTTCATCCAAAAGCTATGGTAGCTTTGATCGCACATATTGGCTAGATAAGGCAATCGATTTCCCATCTGCGAACATTCAGTTCTCCGCATTAGCTTTAGCATATATATATAAATATAATTTTGATGGTTCGCAATATTTTAAAAATAAAAATTTATTATCGTGGATAGAAGCTTCAATGCTTTTCTGGGCAAAAATTCAAAAAAGAGACGGTTCTTTTGATGAATTTTATCCAAATGAACGTGGTTGGGGTGCCCCGACTGGTTTTACCTGTTATGCTATGGGTATATGTTATAATCTATTAAAAACAGATTTATCTAAAGTTAGTAATGATGTTATCAAAAAAAGTCTTTATAAATGTGTAATGTTCTTAAATAACTATGATGGTGATAAAATGTTAGCAAATCATCATGCAATATCAATTTTGGCTATTAATACTGTTTGGAAAATTACCGGTGATAATTCATTATTAAAGGATATGGATAATAAGATAAGAATATTAAATAATATGCATGATAAAGATGGTTGGTCAAAGGAGTATGATGGCCCAGATCTTGGATATTTAACAGCTACAGTAAGTTTTTTATCAAAAAGTCAATTGATTAACTTTAATCCAATAATTCAAGATATTATAAATGATTCTATAAAATTTATATCATATTTTGCTCAACCAGATGGTGGTTTTGGAGGTTTGATTTCTAGTAGAAATACAGTGCATGTATATCCAGACGGTTTTGAATTAACAAAAAACAAAAATAAAATTAGTTCTGCTTTAGCAAACCATTTTACAAAAACAATTTCAATGGGAAATACAGCTTTACCTAGTAGAATGGCAGATAGGTATCTTGGTTATAGATTAGTTGAGTTTATTGAAACCTCTATGTCAAAAAATATAATTCCAGATATTAAAGATAATTGTTTATTACCTTTTCAAAAAAATAATTTCACCAAGATATTCAAATCGTCGGGTTATTTAGTCAAAAAAATTAATAATAATTATATAATTTTAAATATGGCTAAAGGAGGGGCACTAAAAATATTAGATATTGAAAATAAAAATATTTTACTTTCCGATGCAGGTATTACTGCTATTTCTAAAATTGAGTCATATACTTCGAGTTGGATTGATCCTGATTATAATATAATCATAAATGAAGATGAGTATATTATTTCTGGAAAATTACTTAAAATTATTAGCCCTTATCAATTTACTTCTGGGATGATTATTTTTCGTTTAATTCAACTTACTTTAGGAAGAATAAGTGTTTTTGCATATTATTTTAAAATATTAATAAAAAAAGTTTTTATATCTGGTATTAAAAAATCAAATATTAATTTTAAAAGGAAAATTAATATCTCTAAAAATAATTTAATCATTGAAGATTTTATCCAATCAAACAAAAAATATAGTTTACAAAAGTTAATTATAGGCGGTGATTTTCATTTTAGATATGTTCCACAATCCAGATATTTTTTAGAAAATGAAATTTCGTCAAAGCACACCATTGTTAAAAAAGATGATCTAAAAAATATTTTTAAAAAATTTGGATTTCTTTATAAAAGAAAGTATGATTTATCTTAAAGAAGATGAAAATAATTATTTTCAGTTTTTTGGTCGTAAATATATTTTTGCAATAATTTTTTGATACATGAATATCAATAAAAACTTAAAAATTTATATAAAGTTTTTCATTTCAATTTTTGTATCAGGCGCAATATTATTTAAATTATTTGAGCAAATCGAATATGACCAATTAATTGAATCCTATAATAACATAGATGTTAAATATATTATAATTCTTATTTTATTATCGGTTTTCGTATCGTTTCTAACCGCTTTAAGATTTTCTACAGCATTAAAAATTATCAATTTCAAAATTAGTATTCTTGAAAGTTGGTCATATGTTTTAGCTGTCGCTCCCATTAATTTATTTGTCCCTTCAAAAGGTGGTGAATTTGGGAAAGCCTATTTTTTAAAAAACAAAATTAAATATTCGAAGACTTTTAAAATTGTTATTATTGAAAAGTTTTTAGATGTTATTGCACTCTTAATTATTGGTCTTGTTGGATCTGTTTTTTTAAAATTAAATAATATAGTCTTAATTTTTTTAGTTTTTTTATCGATTCTTATTTTTATCCCCTTTATTTTGATCAAATTTGAATTAAATACAAAGTTTTACATTCTTAATAAAATAATTAAGACCGTTTATTCATTTAAACTAGTTATAAAAAATCCAAAAATAATTCTATTTCTTTTTTTAAATAGTTTATCAATTTGGCTGCTATTTAGTTTAGTTATTTTATTAGTTTTTGCGAGTATCGGTTCTAGCCCTTCATTTCTTATTATTATGGTAGTTTATCCATTATCTATTATCGTTGGTCTATTACCTGTTACAATAAGTGGATTAGGCACAAGAGATGCTGCATTTGTATATTTATTCGGATATTTTAGTATAATTGAGGAACATGCTATAATTGTTTCATTATCATATTTTTTACTTTCCTATTTATTACCAGCTGCACTTGGTACCCCCTTTTCCTTTTATTTTTTCAATAAAAAAGAAAACTAATTTTTAATGTTAAAAAAACAAAAAACATTAGAATCAATTTGGTTAATATGGTCAATAATATTATTTATATTATATTTTTATAAAATATTAAATCTACCTGGACGTCAAGAAAAAATTTCTGCATTTTTTTCCAATTTATTTCTTTAATTATGCTAAATACTTTATATCACCTTTTTGTTATTTTTGCATTTATGTTTATCACTGTTGGGTCAGGCGTGTTGATATGTAGTTATTGTAATATTAAGTTTAAAAATATTGTAGAGTTATTTGTTTTATCATTTGGTTTTGGGGTTGTTGTTATAGTTTATTCTACAACTGTTATGTCAGCTCTTAATCAATTGAATTTTATATTCATTCTAACTTTATGCTCAATCCTTTCTATAAACATTATTTATAATATAGATCTGTCTTTTTTAAAGAAAATAAAATTTATTTTTAGTGATAGTTTCAAACCTAGTATTTTTATTTATTCAATATTTTTTATGTTAATAATTTATTTATTGAGTGCTATGGCCCCTCTTTTAGATGGTGACTCAATACATACTTATCTTGATTTACCAAAAAAATATATTTACAAAGGCGGACTTGGTTCATTTCCATATGAATTATACAATTCTGGCCCTCTTAATATGCAAATGCTATCTACATTCTTATTGAAAATTGGAGGTGATATTCCAGCTCAAGTTATGGTTGGTTTCGGTATGACTTTATTTAGTGCTTTAACTATTTTCATCATCTGTGAAAAATTTTTTAGTAAAGAAATTGGTGTCTATGCTATGCTTTTTTTCCTATCGAATAATATGATTGAGTTTCTTGTTCCAGGTACAAAAATAAACTCAGGTAGAGCTTATTTTGATTTACTCAGTATTTTTTCTGTACTACAATTTTTATATGTTGATAAATGTAAATCTTTGAAATGGCTTATTATAGCTGGAATATTTTCTGGAACGGCTTTTGGGATTCATTATTCTTCCGGATTTATGGCTTTATGTTTATTTATTTATATTATTTATTTCTTAATTAAGAGTGGCTTAGATAATCTAAGTACAAAAGCTATATTATATGGTTTCACTTTTGGTTCTTTGATCTTACTATTTTCATCACCATGGCTAATTAAAAATTTTATTGAGACAAATAATCCCTTTTACCCAGCTTTTAATTCCTTCTTATCTTTAACCGAAAATTCAATTACTGATGCTTTGAATAGAAAAAATAACGATAGTTCAAATATTTTTAGTATGTTTTGGGATATTTCAACTGGTTATACAGCTGAAGGGTATGGCAAACCTATAGGTCCTATTTTTCTATGCCTAATTCCTGGTATATTTTTCATTAAAAATATTCCAAAACCAGTAATTGAAGGATTTATATTTTTTATTATTCTATATTTTTTATGGTTTTATTTTGGTGTTAAAAGACCGAGACATTTTATTTCAGAAATTGCTCTTCTTTCAATACTCTGTAGTAATCTGTTCGTTTTATCTAAAAATCAATTTCCTCGATTTAGTAAAACTTTTTCGTTTATGATATTTTTTTTATTAGCTTTTAATTTGACATTTTATTTTCGTCTACATTTTTTAAAAACAGAAAAAATACAATATATTCTTGGCTTATTAAATCGAGAGCAATTTCTTGAGCGCAATATGAATGTCATGAGTACAGCTTATCCCAATTTTCATTTGGTTAACTACATAAATGAACTTGGGGAGGGAACTACTGTGGTTTCTTATCTTGTAGGCAGTGATTATTACATACATCCGAAAATTAACTTTATTGATTCAAGAATGTTAAATAAATTATTTTTCCAAAATTCAAACCATGGAGAGTTAGATATTATTAGATCATGGAAAAATGTCAATGCTGATTATCTATTTGTAAATGAAAAATATTTAAATAAAAATATACAACCTATCCCAAAAGATTTTACTGTAATTAATTCGACACTATTTAAAAAAGAATACTTATCTTTAGTAACAAGTTTTGATCAACAGTATTTGTATAAGGTTAAATTAAAAAAATAAGTTATTACTGTAGTATTTAACCTATGATATCATAAACTTTAATAATTAATATTTTTCTTTATATAATGTATATAAAATAAATGAAAATTAGAGTAGTAAATGTCTGAAACCATTGTTAATCAAATTTTATAAATAACAAAATTTTTTAATGAAAATAATTAAATCTAAATTTTTTTACCCACTATGTTTTTTTTTGCTCTCATCAATAATAATCAATTTATTTCTTTTAAAAACAATATATCCTCTTAGGAATCATTATAAATCATTTCGTTATTTAAAAAATAAAATAAAGAAATATTCCTCTTCTGAAGATATTTATAAAACTGATATGTTTACACTAAAACCATTACCAATAAAACGTAAAGAGGATAAATATAAATTTAATTCTATTTTTAGAACATTAAATCCAAAACAATACCAAGATAGTCTTCGTCTTCAAATTAAAAAAAATCTCTCACTTGATGTTATTGATAAGGCAGATTTTAATTTAATAATACATTCGCAAAAGCCTTACACTGATTACACAGAATATAAAATAAGTTATCAAACTCAAGTAGGTGTTAGAATTCCTGCATATTTATTACTGCCAAAAAATGTTAAAAGCTCAATTCCTGCAGCTTTAATTTCTCATGGATGTGGCTATGGAAAAGCTGGTGTAGTTGGTTATGTCAATGATAACCATAATTCACTTGGTGTAGATCTTGTAAAATCAGGTTTTTTAGTCCTGGCCCCTGATAGGCGAGGATTTGGTGAGCTTCAACCTATTGATGAATATATTGATCCTAGTTGCGGTCAAGATTTCTACGATGGAAGGTTTTTATTAGAGCACGATTACAATATAAATTACAATACTTCAATAAGGTCATTAGATGTGTTGGATTTAGAAGTAGCTATAAATTACCTTGAAAGTAGAAAAGATGTTAATAGTATTAATTTAATTGGTTTATCAGGAGGAGGCATGGTTTCCATGCTTACTGCAGGGCTCTCCGATAAAATCGACAATCTAGTATTGTCTAATAGTTTTGGTTATTTTTTAGAATTTGATAGCAAAGTTGATATTAAAAATAATTTTAATTCATATAAAAAATACAAATATCCTAGTTCTCCAATCGATCTAATTCAAAGATTATCTGATTTTAGGATAAAAAGTAATTATACTAATAATATTGATAATATGTATTTAACACCAATTTCCTTATTACCAAACACACCATTGTTGATCCAATTTGGGAATGAAGACGATGTTGGTTACAAATCAAATGGTAAAGAAGTAATTAGTTATATAAAAAATATATACGCTGCTTTTGGTCATTCAAAATTAATTGAAATTAGTATTGATCAAGGGGAGCATGAATTATTCAATGAACCTATAATTAACTTTCTAAAATCCAAGATTCATTAGCGAATGTTTTCAAAAAATATATAAAGTATTTATCGTATCAAAATTAATGGAGATTTAAACTAAAATGTGTGGAATATGTGGTATTATGAGCTTCAATATGAGCTCTGCTGTTCAACTTGAAGATATCAAAAATATGGAGAATGCGATTCATCATCGTGGCCCAGATGATCATGGTCAATATCTTAATGAAAAAAGATATATAGGTTTAGGTTTTAGACGCTTAAGTATAATAGATATAAAAAGTGGTGCTCAACCTATGACGAACATGAACGGCGATATTCATTTAGTCTTTAACGGAGAAATATATAATCATAAGTCATTACGGCAAATTTTATTAAACAGAGGTCATACTTTTAAAACCTCAAGTGATACTGAATCAATATTAAACGGTTATGCTGAGTGGGGATTTAAGGTCGTCAATCACCTTAGAGGAATGTTCTCATTTGGTATTTGGGATAGTAAAAAAAATTTACTTTTTCTTGCTAGAGATAGACTTGGTATTAAACCTCTATATTATTACAGTAAAAATGGAAAATTTGCATTTTCATCAGAGATTAAATCTCTATTGTCACTTAGATATATAAAAAAAGAAATTAATGAAGAATCATTGTTTCATTATTTATCATTGGCTGCTTCTCCTTCACCAGAAACTATGTTTAGAAATATAAATAAATTAGAACCTGGACACACATTAATAGTTAAAGCAAATGGAGATATACAAAAAAAACAATATTGGTGCCCGGCAATAAATAGAGAAATAGTTAAACACAGTGAAATGGAAATAATAGAAAAGTTAAGAATACTTTTAGAAGAATCAGTTAAGATGCGTATGATGAGCGATGTCCCATATGGTGCTTTTTTAAGTGGAGGAATTGATTCTAGTCTGAATACAGCATTAATGTCAAAGCTATCTAAAGAGCAAGTAAATACATTTACTGTAGCAATATCTGATGATCCTCTATCAAATGAATTAAGTGAAGCAAAATATGTCTCAAATTATTTTTGTACAAATCATCATGAGGTTTCAATTTCAAAACAAGATTTTATAAATTTTTTACCAACTTTAGCACGTCAACAGGATGAACCATTATCAGACCCAGTTTCAATACCATTATATTATGTTAGCGAGCTAGCAAATAGAAGTAATACACCAGTTATTTTAGTTGGGGAAGGAGCTGATGAAATCTTTTCTGGGTATGGACTTTATAATATGTTATCAAATTTTAATAATCGTTTTTATAAACCATTCTCAAATTTACCTTCAACTATTAAAAATATTTCTTACAACTTAGCGAAATTTTTGCTTCCTGAAAGAAAACTAAATTATGTAGAGAACGCGACTCTAAACAGAGAGCTATTTTGGGGTGGTTCAGTTGTATTTTCGGAAAAAGAAAAAAATCGATTGCTCAGAAATACTGCCAATTATAATACTTATGAAAAGATTATTGAGCCAATTTATGCAAAAATGGATGAAATAAATTTACAATCTTCCTTTATTGATAGAGCTATAAATCTTGAATTGAATCATAGATTACCAGAATTATTATTAATGCGTATTGACAAAATGGCGATGAGCGTATCAGTTGAAACTAGAGTCCCATTCTTGGATCATAAATTAGTCGAGTTTGCTCTTGGTATTCCATATAAATATAAATATCGAAATGGTTCTGGGAAATTTATTCTAAAGCAAGCTGCAAGAGGAATTATTCCTGATAAAATTATTGATAGAAAAAAGTATGGATTTTGTGGGAGTTCTACTAACATAATCTCGGGATCAGTTATTGATTATGCTGAGATGATAATTATGGAATCTGAATGGGTAAAAAATTATTTTAATCTAAGTAAGATTCGGCCTCTTTTTTCCCAACATCGAAATTCTGAATTTGATCATGGAGTTAAAATCTTTAGCCTTTTAAACTTATCTCTTTGGCAAAATGAATGGTTTAATTAATTTTTTTTATTAAACCATTATTTCACTTTTTTATTTATAAAATTCATCATGAATATTTACGAAGAATTAAATAACTTATAGATTGGAGAATTTATATTTATAAAATATTCAAAATTTATTTCTCTATATT
>MDSV01225267.1_pt1 | contig 18219 bp, 17 predicted proteins | sample 810851 | NCBI WGS metagenome assembly MDSV01 (sample SAMN05326640, study PRJNA326480) | marine metagenome | isolation source: seawater | place: Atlantic Ocean: North East | collected 2012 | reverse complement strand
GTTTATGCTTGAAGATGAAAGAATATTTATAGTAAAAAATTTACAAATGGTTGATAAGTGCTACATGTCAATAGATAAGGATCGAACAGTAATAAATACTATTGAGCTTATTTATAATGAATTAAATCATAAATATGATCTTTATTTTGGAAATGGTGGAGATCAGAATAATGACATAATACCTGAGCGTGATATTTGTGATAAACTATCCATAAAGTTAATTGATAATTTAGGAGAAAAAATTCAATCCTCCTCTTGGATACTAAATAATGAGTAACATGAAAATAAAAAACATCTGCTGCATTGGTGCAGGCTATGTTGGAGGCCCAACAATGGCAGTAATAGCTCTAAAATGTCCTCATATAAATGTTACTGTAGTTGACATGAATAAAGAGAAGATTAAAAAATGGAATGGAGATCTGGAGCATCTCCCAGTTTATGAACCTGGTCTTAAAGAAATAATTGCACAAGTAAGAAATAAAAACTTATTTTTTTCAGATAAAATTGATGAGTCAATTCAAAAAAGTGAAATGATTTTTATGGCTGTTAATACACCAACAAAAGTTGAAGGAAAAGGGGCAGGTATGGCTGCGGATCTATCATTTGTAGAATCATGTGCAAAAAATATTGCATTGGTTTCAAAAAAAGATAAGATTGTTATTGAAAAGTCAACTTTACCAGTAAGAACAGCAGAGAGAATAAAGGCTGTACTAAAAAAATATAATAATGAGTGTCATTTTGAAATATTATCTAATCCTGAATTTTTGGCAGAAGGCTCTGCAATAGAGGACTTGTTCAAATCGGATAGAGTACTTATTGGGGGAGATAAAACAAAATCAGGTCAAGAAGCTGTTAAAGCACTTGTAAACATATATTTAAATTGGATTCCTCTTGATAAAATTATTACTACTAATGTTTGGTCTTCAGAACTATCAAAATTAGCCTCAAATGCAATGTTAGCTCAAAGAATTTCATCTATTAATAGTTTATCGGCTATTTGTGAAAAAACAGGAGCTGATACAATTGAGGTTGCAAAGGCAGTAGGAATGGATCATAGAATTGGTTCATACTTTTTATCACCTTCACCAGGATTTGGGGGAAGCTGTTTTCAAAAAGACATTTTAAACTTAGTTTATTTATGTGAACATTATGGTTTAAGTGAGGTTGCAGAATTCTGGCTTCAGGTAATTAAAATTAATAACTACCAGAGGATGAGGATAGTTGATAAAGTCGAAGAGCTTTTTAAAAATGGTAGAAAGGGAAGAATTACAATTCTAGGATGGTCTTTTAAAAAAAATACAAATGATAGCAGAGAATCATCTTCAATATATATATCAAATAGCTTATTAAATATGGGATATAAATTAAATATATATGATCCTAAAGTTGCAGATGAAAGAATATTAGATGATTTAAATAGTCTAAACAAATTAAATAATAACCCAGCCTACAATTTAACATCAGATAATCTTCAAATATACAACTCACTTAATGAGTCAATAAAAGGAACAGATGTTATTTTAATTTTAACAGAGTGGGATGAGTTTAAAAATTTCGAATCAGATGCAAAAATTATTGACACAAGAAATATATACAATGGAAATAAATATTTTAAATTATAAGTATGAAAAGTAAAATTGCATTAATTACAGGAATTACAGGTCAAGACGGGGCATATCTTGCTGAGTTTTTACTATCTAAGAATTATATTGTTCACGGTATTAAAAGAAGGTCCTCATCATTTAACACTGAAAGAATAGATCATCTTTTTCAAGAGAGATCTGATGACTCAACATTTATACTTCATTATGGAGATATGTCAGATGGAATGAATATAACTAGGCTTATAAGAGATGTTAACCCAGATGAAATATATAATCTAGCAGCAATGAGTCATGTAAGGGTTAGTTTTGATACTCCAGAGTATACTGCCAATATTGATGCAATAGGGACTTTAAGAATTTTGGAGGCAGTGAGGTTGCTGGGTATGGAAAAAAAGGTTAAAGTATATCAAGCGAGCACTAGTGAACTTTTTGGCAAAGTTCAAGAAACTCCTCAAAGTGAAACAACACCATTTTATCCGAGAAGTCCTTATGGAGTTGCAAAAATGTATGCCTATTGGATCACTAAAAATTATCGAGAAGCGTATGGTATATTTGCTTGTAATGGAATATTGTTTAACCATGAGTCACCAATGAGAGGTGAAACTTTTGTATCTAGAAAAATTACACGAGCAGTTACAAGAATTTATGTTGGACTTCAAAATCAACTCCTCATAGGAAATCTTGATGCTAAAAGAGACTGGGGTCATGCTAAAGATTATGTTAAATCAATGTGGATGATGCTTCAGCAGGATAAGGCTGATGATTTTGTAATTGCTTCAGGTCAAAACTTTTCAGTAAGAGAGTTTATTATTAAATCTTTTAAGTTGGTAGGAATAGATGTTGATTTTAAGGGATCAGGTGTTAATGAGACTGGGGTAATTACTAAAATAATAAATCAAAGTAATGATTTGAAAGTTGGTCAGACAATAGTTAAAGTTGATCCAGTATATTTTAGACCTAGTGAAGTAGACACATTATTAGGAGACTCGAATAAGGCTAGAACTAAATTGAAATGGAAGCCAGAGTATGATTTTGATTCACTTGTTAAGGAAATGGTTCAAAGTGATTTAATACTTGCAAATAAAGAAAAAATAATTAATGAATATTAAGATTAAAACTATATTGATTTTAGGTGCATCAGGTTTTGTTGGGAAAAACTTTTTAAATAATGCTCAGGCATCTAAATATAACATTCTTTGTCCTTATAGTAATGAACTAGATTTATTAGATAAAGATGCAATTACTACTTACCTTAAAACTAACAAACCTGACATAATAATTAATGCTGCAGGAAAAGTTGGAGGTATTTTAAAAAATATGAAAAGCCAATATTCATTTCTATTAGAAAACACTTTAATTAATTTGAATTTAATTTCTGCATCAAAAGAACAAAAAGTAAAAAATTTTATTAATCTATCAAGCTCATGTATATATCCGAGCAACCTAAGTATGCCAATAAAAGAAGATGATCTTTTATCCGATAAATTAGAGAAAACTAATGAGGGTTATGCCTTATCGAAAATTATTGGATTAAAACTTACAGAGTATGTTGATGATGAGTTCAATTATAAAACAATAATTCCATGTAACCTATATGGTCCACATGATAATTTTGATATTAATTATGGTCATATGATTCCATCAGTGGTTAATAAAATTCATAATGCAAAAATCAAAGAACATAAAACTGTTACTATCTGGGGTGATGGACATTCAAAAAGAGAATTCATGTACATAAATGACTTAATAGACTTTATTTATTTTTCAATTAAAAATTTTGAAAGAATACCAAAAGTTATCAATGTTGGCGTAGGTTACGACTATACCATTAAAGAGTACTATCATATGATTTCTAAAATTATAGGTTATGATGGAAAGTTTGAATTTGATAATTCCAAACCTCAGGGTATGAAAAGAAAACTGGTAGATATATCAAAGTTAAATAATCTTGACTGGACCCATAAATATTCGATTGAGCAGGGCCTTAGGGATACGTATAAATTTTTTAAAACAAACTATGAATAATTCTTATCCATTAGCATCCACTACATGGGATATGTCAGAAATTGAAGCAATTAAAAATGTGATTTCCTCTGGTAATTACTCAATGGGAAAATACGTTAAGTTGTTTGAAGAAAAGTTTTCAAAAGTTTTTGGATCAAAATATTCAATAATGGTTAATTCAGGGTCATCTGCAAATTTATTAGCAATTGCGTCACTGTTTTACAGAAAAAGAAATCCTTTAAAAAGAGGTGATGAGGTAATTGTACCTGCAGTGTCTTGGTCAACTACGTACTCACCGCTTCAACAATATGGTTTGAAACTTAAATTTGTAGACATAGATTTGGAAACACTTAATTATGATTTAACATCTTTAAAATCTGCTGTCACAAACAAGACAAAGCTTATAGTTGTAGTTAATCTTCTTGGTAACCCAAATGATTTTAAAGTAATTAAGGAAATTATTTCAGACAAAAATATTGATATAGTTGAAGATAATTGTGAGTCAATGGGTGCCGAATATGAATTAAAAAAAACAGGGACTATTGGAACTATAGGAACTTTTTCATCATTTTTTTCACATCATATATCAACAATGGAGGGAGGAATAATATGTACGGACGAAAGAGAATTATATGACATTATACTTTCATTAAGAGCCCATGGCTGGACTAGAAACCTTGATGATGATAATTCTATATGTAATAAGACTAAAGACAATTTTACTGAATCTTTTAGGTTTATTCTTCCAGGATATAATTTAAGACCTTTAGAATTTAGTGGAGCTATAGGACTAGAGCAAATTAAAAAACTTCCAAAGTTTGTAAAGCAAAGAAAGAAAAATCATGAGGTATTTAAAAAATTATTTAAAAATGATGATAGATTTATTATACAAAAAGAAATTGGATCAAGTTCATGGTTTGGTTTTTCTTTAATTTTAGATGATAATCTTATTAAAAGGTCTGATATTTTCAAAATTCTAGAAAAAAATAATATTGATTTCAGACCCATTGTGTCTGGAAACTTTTCTAAAAGTGAATCACTAAAATATTATAATTATGAAATTCATGGCGAAATGAAAAATGCTGAGTATATAGACTCAAATGGGTTTTTTATTGGAAATCATCATTATGACCTCACAGAACAAATTAAATATTTACACGAAATTCTTAATAACTTAAAATAAACAATATGATTAAAGTAATAGCAGAAATTGGCTGGAATCATTGTGGTGATATGGAAATTGCCAAAAAAATGATTTTAGCTTCCAAAGATTCAGGGGCTAATTTTGCCAAGTTTCAAACCTGGTCAACTAAAAGACTAAAAAATGGTGATTGGGATAATGATGGTAGAAGACAAATATATGAAAAAGCTGAATTATCAAAAGAGGAACATATTATGTTAAAAGACTTTTGTGAGTCTAATGAAATTGAATTTTTATCAAGTGCATTTAGTATACCTGACGCACAATTACTTAAAGGAATTAATTGTAAAAGTGTCAAAATTCCAAGTTTTGAGTCAAGAAATCATGAGTTAATTAGTTTCTGTAATAAACACTTTGATACAATAATAATGTCTTGTGGAACTTCAACATACACAGAAATTAAAGAAAGTGTAGAATTAATCGATACTGCAGATTTATATCTAATGCATTGTGTATCAGTTTACCCAGGTGAATATAAAAATGCAAATCTTCCCAAAATGAGGGCCTTAATGAAATTATGTAATAAAGTTGGTTTAAGTGATCATATAGAAGGTGTTGAATCATCAAAAGTTGCCATTGGTGAGGGAGCAGTTATTATTGAAAAACATTTTACAATTAATAAAAATTTGCCTGGCAGGGATAATAAATTCGCTATCATGCCAAACGAGTTAAAAAACTTAACAGATTTTATATCATATCGAGACTTAATGTTACAAGATAAAGGAGATGGATATAATAACTTAGAAGAGGAGACAAGGTTAAACTATACAGGAAGGTTCGATGGATAATATTAGCATAATTATAAGAAATAGAAATGAAGCAGAATTTATAGGATTCGCTATTCAATCATGTCTTGACTTTTTTTCAAAACCTGAAATTATTATAATGGATAATAATTCTAACGATGACTCATTAGAGGTGGTTCAATATTTCAATGACATAACATCAATTCAAATTGAAAATGTTTCAAATTATCGTCCTGGACAATCTATAAATCAAGGAGTAAGAAAATCTAAAAATGATTATATTTTAATTCTATCAGCTCATACTCAAATCATTGATTTAGACTTTGATTTAATTAAAAAAGACTTAGATAAACATTTAGCAGTTTTTGGTAAGCAAATTCCTATATATAGAGGAAAAAAAATTACTCCTAGATATATATGGAGTAATTTTACTGATAAACAAGAGATAAATAAATTTTCAAGTATAGAGAATAGGCAGTTTCTTCATAATGCTTTCTGCTTTTATAAAAAAGATACATTATTAAAATTTCCAATGCCAGAAAAATACGCCGGTAAAGAGGATAGGTATTGGGCTAAAGAGATAGTCTCACTAAATCATACTTTTTTATATCAACCAAATATTGTTTGTAACCATTTTTTTACAAAAAATGGTGCTACATGGAAAGGATTAGGATAAATATGAAATATACAATTTTGTTTACTTCCAAAAATAATTACGACCTACTTGAAAATTGGATTTCAAAATATAGTAATTATGACTTACCTAATATAATTAATTTGGATTTAGGTTCTGATAAAGAGGAAGTAGAGAAAGGAAAAAGGATTTGTTCTCAATACTCAATCAAGTATATTAAATCACAAAGGACTGAATTTCAACACAACATTTATCAAGTTTTTACAAATTCAAAAGATAGTGAGAATGATTTTATATTATATCTCCATCAAGATTGCTTCCCAGCATCTAAACTTGATTTTAGAAAAATAAATGATTGTATAATTAAAAATGATTTAACAACATTTGGATGTATTGGATTTAACAACTATCATGATATTGAGATTTCACATTTTAATTCTAATCAACATAAATATATGACAACATCAAGATGTGTTCTGCAAAAAGGAAATGGATACTATATGAGATATCCTGATGGTTCAAAAGTGAATTATGACAATTTTGAGATTACCAAACCATTTTCTGTTGAGAATGTAATGTGGACCTCATTACTAATCTCAAAGAAATCTTTTTTAAAAAACATAAAAGTAGATTTAGATTTTAATTTTTTTCTATCTCCTGATGATTTAGCCTATCAGTTTTTATCAAGGGGTATTCACAATATGGTTTTTCCTCATATCAATTTTATTCATGATCAGAGTATTAAAACTAAATATAAACTTCCTAAGGATTCTCCTTTAGGTAAAATAGATGAAGTTGAGGCAAAATATGGACGACTTAAAAACATAAATAAGATATGGAAAAAAAAGTGGGGATTTACTTATGATCCTACAAAACAAATCAGTTTTTTTAATAATCGATATGTAAAGTTTTTCATGTTAATTTTTTTCAAAAAGATATATATTAACCTTGAGACAAAATCAAGATTTCAATATAGAAAATGTGCTAAAAAACCTAGGTTATTTAATATGTATTATAATCATGATCCGATGAATGGGCCATTAAAATATTTTAATCTCAATATTTAACATGAAATTTTTTGATCTAATTTTTAAGGTAAAAATGTTACTTGATAATAAGGATAGAATATCTATTTTAATTTTGTCATTTTTTACATTTATTGGACTAATATTAGAAGTAATTGGAATTGCTTTGATAATTCCCATAATTTCATTGACAATTTCAGAAGAAAATAAAAATAAATTTTTAGATATCAACATACTTGAAATTTCAAATTATTTTAATTTTTCAGATCCTTTAATTTTTTTACTGACTTTATTGCTTATTGTCTTTTTTGGAAAAATGATTTTTTTTGGAATCCTATACTTTAACCAAAAAACATTTGTGTCAAATTTAATTACAAAAATTTCAAACACTCTTTTCAATTTATACTCTAGTCAAAAGCTTAATTATTACACCAAAAAAAACAGATCTGTTATTATTCAAAATCTACAAAATGAGACATATTATTTATTTCTATTTTTTGAATCTCTAACTATTCTTTTATCTGAACTATTATTGATATTTGTTTTTGTTTTATTCATTTATTTATACGATCCTGAAAGTCTGCTTATGTTGTTAATTTACTTTGGATTGATGTTTTTGGCATATACTTTTTTAACTAGAAAGAAATCTGTTGCATGGGGAAATAAACGACTAGAGTTAGATTCAAAAATTTCTAAACTAATTCTCGAAACATTTGGTTTTATAAAACAGATAATAGTTAATGATAGTCATAGATTTTTTAATGAAAAGTTTATTTCACTTAATAAATCTAAGTATAAATATTTTTCATACAGATTAACTTTGGATCAAATTCCAAAGGTTTACTTTGAATTCGTAACAGTTGTATTTATTATATTTTATACTTTTTTTCTAAACTTATCAAATGACCCAACAGAAATTATTATAACTAAGCTGGGAGTCTTAATTGCCATTTCGTATAAGGTCATGCCTGGTTTATCAAAAATATCTGCCTCTTATCAAACAATAAAAAACACATCCTCATCGTTAAATACGATAATAAAGGAGTTTAGACAAAGCAGATTAACAGATGATGCTAAAAATCAATTAAAAACTTTCAATAAATCCATTGAATTTAAAAATTTATCATTTAAGTATGATTCAAAAACAGATCCTGTAGTAAAGAATTTTAATATTAATATTCAAAAGAATCAAATAGTAGGTATAATAGGAAAAAGTGGAAAGGGTAAAACAACACTTATTGATATAATTTCGGGTTTGTATGATAATTTTTCTGGGGAGCTGTTTGTAGACAGCAAAATGCTTGACTTAAATAAGTATATATGGAAGCCAAATGTTTCATATGTTTCTCAAGACACATTTATTTTTGAAGACTCCCTAAAAAATAATATAACTATTTCAAAAGCAGGAAAAAAAATTGATAACAAACAATTTCAAAGAGCTTTAAAGTTATCCCAAATATATAACTGGACTAATTCATTGGAGTCAAACGTCAATACAATTATAAGTCAAGATGGTACAAGTATCTCTGGAGGTCAAAAACAAAGAATTGGAATTGCAAGAGCAATTTATAAGGATTCGGATATACTAATATTTGATGAACCTACTAGCTCATTAGATGAAAAAACAGAAGAAGAAATTATGAAAACTATATACAGTTTAAAGGGTTATAAGACTATTATTATTATTACACACAAGGTTTCATCTTTAGAAAAATGTGATAAAATATTTGAAATAATATGAAAAGAGTTGTTTCTATAATTTCGTCACCACTTCAATTTCTTAACTTGGGAGAATATATTTATGAGAATAATATTCTTAATTATGATATTATTATTTTGTTCTACTCAAAAGTAGAACTTGATCAATTATTTGAAGTCAACAAAATCTACAATCTTAAAATAAAATATAAAATTAGGGGATATCCTATACTTCAGTACTTACAAATTTATTATTTATCCAATCTTATTAAGGAATGTCAAGAACTAATAATTGGGAACTTTTTTTCTGAAACTCATTTATTTTTTCAGAATAAATTAAAAAATAAAATCACTACTGTTGTTGACGATGGAATGGTTGTTCATAATATTCCTAATTACATAAACACAAAAAAGAAATTGATTAAGGAAAGTTTTATAAAAGTATTTTTAAAAAAATCACTTGGTATTAAGTATCCAAATTACATCAAAATATATACAATGTTTAAATTAAAATCAACATCAAATATATTGATGCAAAAAAATAATCTTCAGTACCTTAACAAACACATAAATAATAGCCAAAAAAAGGATAATTTGCTAATTATTGGACAACCATTAGTTGAAAAAAATATAGTATCATTATCTAGGTATAAAGAATATATAGATTTAATATGCTCTATTCACTCATGCCATAAAACAATCTATTATCCAAGTAGGAAAGAAAAGAAAAGTAAGTTATTGAAGATTGCGAAAAATAAAAAAATAACTATTGAATCACCTGAATCATGTCTTGAAGTTTTTCTGATTAAAAATAATATATTACCCAAAATGGTAGTTGGTTTCTCTTCAACAGCATTAATAACATTGGATAAAATTTTTAATTCAAGACAGAATAAAAAAATTGAGATCTTATCCTATATGATTAAATGTGAAAGTAGTAAAACAGATCTTTATAATAATCTATATGACTATTTAAGAAACTATAACATTAAAATTAATAATGATGCTTTACAGTATATTTAAAAAAATATATTTTAGAATAAGATTTATTTTTATTTTTTTAAATAAAAAAAATTTTTTACCGTTAGGATTATTCCCTATAATTCTCAGAAGGGATATAATTAACTCCAGTTTCTTTATTCAAAATAGATACCTTGAAAACTCAAGCAATGGTTATTGGGAGTTAAAACCTAAATTAACTTCTAAAGAATTAAATGAGTATTATTCCACAATATATTATAAACATCATCGAAAAAAAATTGAAAAAAATATAACTCCTAGAGATTTGGATCAATTTATGATAATCAAGAATAAAATTTTAGATCTAGAAAAAAGAAAACTAAAAATTTTAAATTTTGGTTCGGGATATTCAGGATTATCCTACTTATTTATGTTAAACGGACATGAGGTTATAAATGTTGATCCTGCATGTGAAAATAATGATAATTTTGGGATAAAATATATAAAATCATTAGATCAATTTAATGATAAGACAGATTTTTTCTTTTCAAGTCATAGTCTTGAACATGTAGAAAATTTAGATAGTCTTCTCTATAATGTGAGTAATATTTTAAATAATAATGGATATTTATTTATTGAGGTTCCTAATTGTGGTTTAGATAATAAAAATGGTGGATTTAATGGTAAGATTATTCCACCACACACGTACTATTTTAGAAAAGAATTTTTCAAAAATTTAAACTATAATTTAGTTGATTTAAATATTTACAGTCAAATTAAATTTCCTCATCCTATCCATGATGAGGGTGAAATTATCAGATATATCGGAAAGAAATGATAAAAATTGAGACAAATGAAAAAGTAAAGAAAATTATAGGGTTCACGCTTTCCTCTCCATATGGGGATGGTAAAGTTTTTGGACAGCCAAAAGGAGTGAAATCTCTATGTTTTATTGAAGTTAAATCAGAATCAGGGTTATCAGGTTTTGGTGAAACTTATTCTGGTATTTATGCTCCTGCATTAGTACCACATATTGTTGACTATTTATCATCCTATATTGATGGTCAAAGTCTTAGTTCTTTAGATTTCTTAGATAAATTAAATAATATTCCTTTTATAGGACATTCGGGTATTATTCAAAGTGTCATATCAGGAATAGAACTTGCTCTATTAGATTTGATTGGAAAAATTCAAAATAAACCTGTTTATCAGTTGTTTGATGCTAGAGCCGATAAATCAGTTAAATGTTATTATAGTGGAGGTTCTGTAGCGTTTTCAGAGAAAGAGATAGAAGATGATATCACCAAAATGAAGAAACTAGGATTTAATGCTTTTAAAATGAGAGTTGGACTACAAGAATGGAATAAAGACATAAAACGAGTTAATAAAGCATCTGATATTCTAAAATCTGATAAACTAATGGTTGATGCTATAATGGGCACTTTAGAGAATAAATGGTCAATTGATGATGCTTTATCTAAAATTAAAGACCTTGAAATGTATAATCTAGAGTGGATTGAAGAGCCACTTAATCCTTCCGATTTATCTAGTTATACTAAATTATGTAAAGTATCTAATATACCTATTGCTATGGGCGAAGCATATTCTGGACATATTCACTTTGAAGGAATAAAATCTAATGAATGTGCTGATATAATTCAAGTTGACACAACACATTCGATGGGATTTAGAAAGCTTCTAGAGTTTTCAAATAATACTTTTCAAAATAAAGCTACCCATGTTTGGGGGAGTACACTATCTTTTTATGCAAATGCAACACTTGCAGTATTATCAAAAAATATTGATATTCACGAGTTCCCCAGTGTTGAATTTGCAATATCTAATGATATTATAAAAGAAAAAGTGAAGTTTGAAAACAGTAAGTTATTTATCTCAAATTACCCTGGTTTTGGAATTGATATCAATGATGAAATCAAAAATAAGTATAGTTATATAGAAAATAGCGGTTATAAAACATGAATAAAATAACTATTTATCACGATTTTAATTTAGAGCTTAAATTATATTCAATTCCAAAGTTTTTTATTGATCAAATAAAAAAAGAATTTCCCAATGTCTGCTTTCAAGACATAGATTCTGAGAATGAAAAAGACAATGTAAAGGTATATTTTGGAAATAGAATTAATAATAAATTGATAAAACAATACAAAAAATTAAAATGGATTCATTTAGGCTGTGTAGGTTATGACTCTATAGATATAGAAATTATTAGATCTCGAAATATATTAATGACAAACAGCAGCGGTTTACTTACAAATTCAATGGTTGAACTTGCATTAAATTTTATAACTAGTTTCTCAAGAGGAATGCAACACATTAATTATTTAAGAAATAATAACAAGTTAGATAGAAAAAATTTTGACAGGTATTATGAAACTATTATAAACTTGACAAATCAGAAAGTCTTAATTTGTGGGTATGGGACTGTAGGTTCAAAACTTGCAAAAATTTTAGAAAATTTAGACATGGACATTTACACAGTCTCTAGGTCAAAGTTGTCTAATTATAAAAACTTTTCTATTGATGATCTAGACCGTATTGTTGCTGAAGTCAACTATATTGTAAATCTTCTTCCACTAAGTGATGAAACAAAACACCTATTTGATTCAAAATTATTTAGCAAAATGAAGAATGTAAATTTCATAAATCTTGGAAGAGGTCAAACAGTAAAAGAAGAAGATCTTATCTTGGCAATTAAAAATAATAATTTAAATGCAGCAGCACTTGATGTATTCGAAAAAGAGCCGTTATCCAAAGAGAGTAAATTGTTAAATAATCAAAAAATTATTCTTACCCCACACATAGCTGGTTTAGACTCAAAATATTGGAATAGACAATTAGATCTATTTAGATACAATATGAGTGAATATCTAAAAGAAAAAAATAAATTATTTAAAAATAAGATTTCGTAGATGAAAAAAGTAATAGCAATAATTCCAGCTAGATCAGGCTCAAAAGGTGTCATAGGAAAGAATATTAAAAAGTTAAAAGGCAAACCTTTAATTTCTTACACAATAGAAGAGGCTAAAAAGTCAAAGTTAATAGACAAGCTAGTAGTATCAACAGATTCTAAAGAAATTGCAGATATTTCACTAAGCTTAGGTGCTGCTGTCCCTTTTATTAGGCCAAGTGAATTATCTACAGATTCCAGTTTAACTTTTGACGTAGTTAAACACACTATTAATTTTTTTAAAGATAAGCATGAACATTATGATATAATTATTTTACTTCAACCAACCACTCCATTTAGGAAAGTTGAATCTATAGATGAAGCCATTACAACTCTTAAAAATACCAATAAATACACCTCTGTTGTTTCTGTTGTAGATGTTGAGGGAAATCATCCTTTAAGAATGAAAAAAATTGAAGGAGACTTCTTAAAAAACTATATAGATCAAGGATTTGAAAACATGAATCCTAGAAAAGAACTTCCAAAAGTATTTATAAGAAGTGGATCGATATATGCCATTCTAACAAAAAGTTTTTTTGAAGAAAAGGCTCTTGTTTCAAATTATTGTTACCCAATGATTTTAGATAAGACGGAAACCATTAATATAGACACAATGTTAGATTTTAAATTATGTGAATTTATTCTAAGTGATAATTATGAAAATTCTATTTGATTCAGTTTACATTCATAATGGAGGTGGAAAAGAAATACTAGATCTAATATTCAATTATGTTAACAAACATAATCTTGAAAATTATTTTTTATTTCTTTTAGATAGCAGATACACTGTCCCTTTTAATTCTAATAAAAAAATAGATTTTGTAAAAATCTCATCTAGTGAGAAAGGAAGGAAAAAATTTTATATAAAAAACAAAAAATTTAAGTCGTATTTTTGTTTAGGCAACGTGCCTCCACCTATCCATATTGATAATCCGTGTGGCATATATTTTCATAATGATCTTTTTTTAAATCCCTTTGAATCAAATATTGGGGTTACCACATCAATTAAAAATTGGATTAAAAAAACATATATAATTAACAAAATGAATAAAGGCTATGACTGGTGCGTTCAGACTGAATTAATGAAGAAGAAATTAAATAACATTTATGGAATTAAAAATAATAAAATACATGTTTACCCTATTTTTGATTCAACTAAAAACATAAGTACAAAAACAAATAACTCTTTTATTTATGTTTGCAATTCATCCAAACATAAAAACCATAAAAGATTAATGAATGCATTTATTAAAGCCGCAAATAAAATTCATGGTAAATTGCATTTAAAATTAACGTTAAGTGATAATGATTTTAAAAAATCTGAATATAATAGAACTAAAATTCCTAATAATTTATTAATTCAAAATATTGGCATTGTTAGTAAGGAAAAACTTTCTGATTTATATTTAGAATCCAAATTTCTAATATTTCCTTCTTTAAATGAGAGCCTAGGTTTACCTCTAATAGAAGCTGTCAACAGGGGTTGTTTTATAATAGCCTCAGATAAAGAATATGTCAAAGAAGTAGTGAGTCCATCAAATGTTTTTAATCCATATTCCACAGACAGTATTTCTGAGGCAATAGTTAATTCTCTGTCAAATAATAGTCTAAAGAAATCTGAACTTATAATTGAAAATAAAATCGATACTTTTGTAAAATATTTATTACAACATGTTTAAAAATAAAATTTTATTAATTACTGGTGGTACAGGCTCATTTGGGAATGCTGTATTAAATAAATTTATTGATTCTGATATCAATGAAATAAGAATTTTTTCTAGAGATGAAAAAAAGCAGGATGATATGCGTAGAAAATTTCAAAATGATAAAATAAAATACCTGATAGGTGATGTTCGAGATGAGGACAGTATTGACCAGGCAACGAAAGGTGTAGATTTTGTTTTTCATGCAGCAGCATTGAAACAAGTCCCATCATGTGAGTTTTACCCAATGGAAGCAGTTAAAACAAATATCATAGGAACAGAAAATATGCTTAATTCTGCAATTAAGAATAATGTAGAAAAAGTTATTTGTTTAAGCACGGACAAGGCCGTTTATCCAATAAATGCTATGGGTGTATCAAAGTCTCTTATGGAAAAAGTCTTTGTTGCAAAATCAAGAATAAGTACTAAAACTAAGATTATTGGTACAAGGTATGGCAATGTAATGGCCTCTAGGGGATCTGTTATTCCACTATTTTATGATCAAATAAAAAATAATAATTCAATTACCATTACTGACCCTAACATGACCAGGTTTATGATGACTCTTCAAAATGCTGTCGACCTAGTTCTTTATGCTTTTAAAAACGGAAAAACTGGAGATATTTTTGTTCAGAAAGCACCTTCTACAACTATAGGTGAGCTTGCAGAGATAATGAGAGAAATTTATAAATCTAAATCTGAGATTAAGAATATTGGAATTAGACATGGTGAAAAGATTCATGAAACTCTTCTTTCACAAGAAGAAAGAATAGTCTCAGAGGATTTAGGGAATTACTTTAGGATTCCAGCTGATAACAGAGATTTGAATTATGACAAATATTTCTCTAAAGGGGTAAAGTCTCCAAATTATCAGGAGTTTAACTCATTCAACACCATTAGGCTGAGGAAACAAGAATTAATTAATCTTCTAGCTTCAATAGGCTACAAATAATGAAAGTTTTAATTCTTGGATCTGACGGAATGATTGGACATAAAATTGCCCAATCTTTGAATGATAACTGTGAGTTAATATTAAGCTCAAGAAAAAGTATTTCATTAGATACAATAGGATTAAAAAGAGGGAAGATATTATTACATGATCTAATTACAGATAATTTAGATTCAATGTTAAAAAAAATCTTTCCAGATTTAATAATAAATTGTGCAGGAATCACAACTAGAAGAGGAGTTAAAGATAACATACAAAATACAAGATTGCTAAATTCAGATATTCCTCATAGACTTGATTCATGGGCTAATTTAAATTCAAAAAAACTTATTCATTTTAGTACTGATTGTGTTTTTAGTGGAAGTAGAGGTAATTATCTTGATAATGATATTGCGGATGCAAATGATATTTACGGAAAGACAAAGGCTGTTGGAGAAGTTAACAGTTTTAATACTCTTACGATAAGATGTTCTATGATTGGTCGAGAGATATATAATTTTACTGAATTATTTGAATGGTTAGTAAAGAATAAAAATAAAAATATTGATGGCTACAGCAAAGTCTTTTACTCAGGAATTACCACAGTAAGAATGGGAAAAATCATCAGTAAAATTATAAATGAGGATATCAATCTCACAGGAATTTACAATATATCTTCAATTCCTATCTCTAAATTTGAGCTACTTCATAAACTTTCAAATGCTTTTGGTCTCAATGTAGATATTACTGAAAACAAAAATATTAAGTCTAATAAAGTTTTAAATTCAAAAAAATTTGCTGAAATTACAGGAATAAAAACACCAGATTGGGATGATTTAATATCTGAATTTGTAGAGGACTGTGGGGAAAATAAAAGTCTTTATAAAAACTAATTATTATGAAAACTAAAGTGATGACAATAGTCGGTACAAGGCCCGAAATAATAAAACTTAGCAGGACTATATATGAATTAGATAAATTCACAGATCATATTTTAGTCCATACTGGTCAAAATTATGATTATGAACTTAATGAGATATTCTTTAAAGATCTTAATATTAGAAAACCTGATTATTTTTTAAATGCTGTTGGAAAGAGTACTGCTGAAACTATATCAAAAATTATTTTTGAATCAGATAAAATTATAGAGTCTAAAAATCCAGATGCAGTTCTACTATATGGTGATACAAACTCATGTTTATCAGTAATATCAGCAAAAAGAAAACAGGTTCCAATATTTCATATGGAGGCGGGAAATAGATGCTTTGATCAAAGAGTCCCAGAAGAAATAAACAGAAAAGTGGTTGATCATCTTAGTGATATAAACATGCCTTTAACTGAGCACGCAAGACAATATCTTATTTCAGAAGGAATAGCTCCAAATACTATTATTAAGGTAGGCTCATGCATGAAAGAAATATTAGATTTTTATTCCAAAGAGATAAAATCTAGTAATATAAGGACAGAATTGGGTCTAAAAGACAAAGAATATTTTTTAGTTTCTGCACATAGAGAAGAAAATGTTGACTATAAAAACAATCTCAATTCATTGCTTATCTCTCTGAATGCAATAGCTGATAAGTATAAATTACCAATAGTTGTTTCTACTCATCCCAGAACTAAAAATAGAATTAATAAATTGAAAGATAAGGAGAAGTCAAATAAACTTATAAGATTTATTAAACCTGTTGGTTTTTTTGATTACATAAATCTTCAACAATTTTCAAAGTGTGTAATCTCTGATAGCGGAACTATAACTGAAGAATCATCAGTTTTAAGGTTTCCAGCTATTATGATTAGACAAGCTCATGAAAGACCTGAAGGAATGGATAAGGGAACTCTAATTATGTCAGGACTTGAAAAAGATCGGATTCTAGAGTCTATTGATATCATTGTAAAGCAATATGAAGATGAAATTATCCCTGAGATTATTGATGACTACAATGTTGATAATGTATCTTCTAAAGTTGTTAAAATTATTTTGTCATATATAGATTATGTAAATAACACCACTTGGAGAAAGGACTTATCAAAAAAATCTAATTAAAAAATTAAGTTGAGAATACTTATAATATCTCAATATTTTTACCCTGAAAATTTTAGGATAAATGATTTATGCTTAGGATTAAAAAGTAATGGCAATATTGTTACTGTTTTTACTGCTAAACCTAATTATCCTAAAGGAAGATTTTTTTCAGGATATACTTTTTTTAATAAGTCTACGGAAGAATATAAAGGAATTAAGGTTTATAGATCGCCTATCATTCCTAGAGGTAATGGTAATGGTTTCAATTTATTTTTGAATTATATATCGTTTGTATTCTTTGGGTTTTTTAAATTGTTATTAATTAAAGATAAATTTGATAAAATTTTTGTTTATGCTCCTTCTCCAATAACAGTTGGTTATCTAGGAATAGTAGCCTCTTTTATATTTAGGGCTAAACCATATTTATGGGTACATGATTTATGGCCAGAGTCAGTGAAAGATGCAGGAGGAATAAATAATAAGTTTTTATTGTATTTAGTTGATTTAATGACAAAATCCATTTATTATTTTTATGATAATATATTGGTTCAATCACCTAGTTTTAAAGATTACTTATTAAATCAAGGAGTAAGTGAATCAAAAATTATTTTTTACCCCTATTATGCAGAAAATTTCTATAAAGTTGTAAATGAAAATTCTAAAATTAAATCTCAGTTTGGAAAAGGATTAAAAATTGTATTTGCAGGAAATATTGGTGT
>MDSV01003509.1_pt1 | contig 18220 bp, 20 predicted proteins | sample 810851 | NCBI WGS metagenome assembly MDSV01 (sample SAMN05326640, study PRJNA326480) | marine metagenome | isolation source: seawater | place: Atlantic Ocean: North East | collected 2012 | reverse complement strand
CTTGAGACTCCCCATTACCCAAACTGAAATCATCCCGATAGGTACCCCGCAGCGTGGCGATATTGTAGTTTTCCAAAACCCGAAGGGCGAAGAGAAGCTAGTAAAACGTGTTGTTGGGATGCCTGGCGACCATATTGTATATAAAAATAAACAACTTATCATCAATGGTACTCCGGTAACCCAAACTGTTAATACCACCGCCAAACACAGTCAACAAACTATCCAATTAACTGAATTTCTACCTGGAAAGACGCATGAGATCCAAATATCGCCAACCTACTCAAATGATTTAACAGATATTGTCATTCCAGTTAATCACTATTTCATGATGGGTGATAATCGTGATAACAGTGGTGATTCAAGAATTTTTGGCCCCGTGTCTCGTGACTATCTTATTGGAAAGGCCTTTTACATCTGGATGAACTGGAGCCCATTTACGGGCGAAATCGATCAATCTCGTATCGGTAAGTCATTGTGATGATGTCTCTTTTTCAATTGCATAACAAATAAAGAAGCGTTAAAATAAAACCCAGGAGAGGTTTGTGAACATTTATAAAAATTTGTCGAAAAAGCTTAATTATGATTTTAATGATTTATCCTTGCTAGAAAACGCATGTGCCCATAAGAGCTCAAATGAGAATGACAATGAGCGTTTAGAATTTTTAGGAGATGCAGTGCTTGGATGTGTCATCAGTCATTACCTTTTCAAGAAACATCCCATGTCAGATGAAGGTATGCTGAGCTTAATGAAAAGCCATCTGGTTTCAAAGAAATCACTCGCTATCATCGCTTCCGAACTACATCTGGGCGAATATATTCAGTTTAATCATCACCAAGCCCATAGAAGTCCCGCCGTGTTGGCGAATTCGCTTGAAGCAATCTTTGGTGCAATATTTATTGATTCAGACTTACCCTCAGCTGAAAAGGTTATTTTATTTTTGTATCAGGACATAATAGAAAATATGAACCCCGGCTTGCTTAAAAACCCAAAGAACATTTTACAGGAGAAACTCCAGAAAGATGGCCATAAAATCCCCGAATATGAATTAAAAACCACAACGGGACATCAACACAAACTAATTTTTATAGCAGAATGTATTTTGACACAGCATAAACTCGTGACTGAAGGCAAAGGCAGCTCAAAAAAAGCCGCCGAAGAAGATGCTGCAAGTGAAATGCTCCGATTATTGGATCAACTAGATAATGAATAAACACAGCGGGACAATTACATTATTTGGAAAACCAAATGTTGGGAAATCATCGATCACAAACGCCCTCGCCGAGAGAAATATCTGCAGCGTTAATGCAAAACCTCAAACCACCATTCAATCACTAAAAGCGGTAATATACTGGGAAAATCATCAATTAATCTTTGTAGACACCCCGGGCATTCAAAGCCGGCAGTCTCCTTATCATCATCGCAGTGCAAATAGAATCGCCTCGCGAGGCTTGTATGACTCTGATATCAATTTGATGGTTATCGCTGCCAATAACTGGACAGCTGAGGATGACCATATAATCCAGTCCGCACATCGTGCAAATAAACAGATTATGCTTATTAATAAATGTGACCTGATTGAGACAAAAGAACAGGAAGATTTAATCGCTAAAGCACGTGAAATGACCCAGTTTGATTTTATTGTACCCATTTCAGCTAAAATAAAACAAACAATGGTGCCCTTAAAGCATTTGCTATTATCAATGTGTCCCAAACGACCTTGGTTAGACATCGATGAATTGTCAAAAACTGAGCAACAAAAAAAGGATATTGAAGATGGTATCAGAGGAGCCATGTTGACACATCTAAGTAAGGAAATTCCTTATATGACAAAAATCAATATCCGTGAAATTAAACAGGTGAAACATATCCTACATATTCACGTTGATATTGTCACTGACCGAGCATCCAGAAAGAAACTTCTCATCGGAAAAAATGGTGATATGATAAAAAAAATTGGTCAAACCGCCAGGCTATCTCTTGAAACACGCTGGCAAACACCTGTATTCCTGAAAACATTTATTTTAGTTGATAGCTCATGATTAATTTAATTTATACCAGTGGCCTAATCACGGTGCTATCAGTCATTTCCTTTAATATTATATTTTTTATTGAAAGTTATATCTCTTCGCAAGTGGGTGTTGCTGATTTTGGGCAATATAAATTTGTAATCAAAGCCATCCATTTCATCAGCCATATCATGATCCTTGGGCAAGACTATGCGCTGTTTTACTATATCTCCCGTTATCTAAAACAAAATCTTCTAAATGACCTCAATGGATATGTACGCTGGGTGTTTCGCTCTCTTATGAATCGATCGCTGGTTCTGATGGCACTGTCTTATCTATGCTTCCACTACAGCTATATTGATAACAGCCTTATGATCGGTGTTATCATGATTCCTATCATCTGTGTTGACACAATTCTTAATAAATATTTGCTTTTTAATAAAGCTTATCTATTCTCATTTGCCCCGCGGGCAGTCATCCAGTCTCTAAGTTTCACGCTAATGATCCTCGGCTTATCATTTTTCAACACCCCCCTTACAACAATCAATATCGTTGTTTGCTACGGTGCTTCATTTGTGTGCTGCTGTAGTATCTATTTGGCGATGATTAGCAAGTTCCCAATACCTAGAGCCAAACCGCGTCAAACTGACCGTCTCCAGTGGATTAATGATGGATTCCACTTTACGCTATCCACATTTGTCATTACATTAAGCCGCTCCATCATATATTTCTTTGTACAGTACTACGCATTATGGGCGCCAGCAGGAAGCCTCATACTATCCGATGCGACGCTTGGTTTCTATGGCGCAATCACAACCATTACATTTGCGTATCATCTGGGCACGAAGTCAATGGAGAGCTATTTAAAGCCCCGCATTACACGACACCTTGAAATGAATCAGCTAGATGAGCTACAGATGGATCTTAAGCATGTAAATCGCTTTCGCTATCTGATCGTATGGTCGATTACTTTGATTATAGTTATGTACCCGGAAATGATTTTACTTCGCTTTGGGAGTATTTATCTGACCATTATTCCAGATCTGGTTTTATGCACAATTTGCTACCATATATACACAATCTGCCAACCCGCCCTAGATTACATGATTTTCGGGGGGCAACAAAGAATCGTCTCTCGTATACTACAAGTAAAACTGGTTGCAATTTGTTTATTATCCTATTTACTGATCCCTCGCATTGGACTCACGGGCGCAGTCATTGCTGATGCAATACCTGCCGCGCTGAGTGCGCTTGCAGCTGCACTATGGGTATGGCGACATTCGCCAACTCGCGTATTAGCTATCATATGATGAATTCTGTTAAAAATAATCTCTTTATTATTCGTCAAATTCCCTATCAAGATAACACGGTTATTTGCCATGTATTTTCAGATGATGATGAGATCATCCCGGTATTTTACCGTCTACCCAAAGTGAGAAAATCAGGTATCTTGCAACCTTTCCAGCGTTTTAGTACTCAACTTAAAAAAAGCACTGGGAATATGTATAAAATGTATAATATCCAAAGCCAGGATGCCTTTTATCTAACCGGTTATCCCTTGATTGCTGGCCTTTATATTAATGAACTAATGGATAAGTTTATTTATGATGCCGGAACAGTGGAGGGAAGTTTTAACCTTTACTATCAAACACTACAGCAGCTAAAGTCCAAGCCTCTTCCTGTAGTTGTAAGAGGGTTCGAGCTTGGTTTACTCACATTGATCGGGTATGGTATTGACACATCTTACCCGGATGAATACTTCATTCATGTTGAACAAGAACGATGGCTAATAAATTGTGAAAATAGCCCTCTGCAAGTCAAAGATGTCAAATCCATTATGTGCGGAGAAATCTCCGAAGCGCGTGCCCAAGCTTGTGGCCCGCTGATAAGGAAAATGTTACAAATACTTATTCCCGGTGGCAGTATTTCATCGCTGGATCTAATAAAGCACAATATTGCTAATTAATTGCATATATGCTAACTATTGTATATGAGATATTTTATTACATTGATTGCATGCTCCTCAATCTTTGCATTTACTGTCAACAATTCTACTGATAACCACTTTACAATGACGATTGAAAACAATTGTAACCCTCTGGATATATTAAGTGATAAAGTAGAGATATCTCCGCTATCTAGCGTGGATATCAGTGTTGATACGAAATCTGTAGGGAACAATGTTTGCCTTATATTTAAAGAATCAAACAGCAGTGACTTTCTTGCTTCACCAATTAATGAATATAACGATTGTTCGGTGAAAATCCTTCAACAGGCTACAGGGCCTGCTCTCGTTTTAAGCAGCTCCTGCAACCACGAACCCTCTTAGTATAACCATATAAATCAATAATCTTTGCTATAATTAGCGTAAGTATTATAAAAGTATAGTTATGAAAAACCCTATATATAACACGCTACCTAATATGCTAGCTGAGTGTTGTAAAAAATATCCCTCCAATATTGCATACTCTAATATGGGGACTAACTTATCATATGAATCATTACTTAAACATAGCCAGTCGATCAGAACATATCTTCTTGATGAGCTTCATTTGAAATCATCTGACCGGGTAGCTGTGATGCTTCCAAACTGCATACAACAACCGGTCTGCGTATTTGGGATATTAATATCAGGACTGTGTGTTGTTAATATAAATCCCCTTTATACAGCCAGTGAATTACATCATCAACTAAAAAATTCAGGTGCAAAAGCAATTTTTGTCCTCGAAAATATGGCACATATTGTTGAAAAGGCCATCCAAGGCACCGATGTAAAACATGTCATCATCAGTAAATTAGGTGACATGCACTCTACAGTTAAACGCAATTTAATAAACTTCCTGGTGAAATATATCAAACGAATGGTACCCTCTTACAAGCTTAAAGGTGCACAGAGCTTATTAGAAATATTAAAACGCCCCCCCTCTCTAAAGTCGCCCAGAACAAAACCAAGCGATCTCGCGTTTATCCAGTACACAGGAGGGACGACAGGTGTTGCAAAAGGCGCTATATTATCTCATTCCAATATTTGCTGGAATATAACACAGGCTCGTAGCATTGTCCCAGAGGGCCTTTACCAAGACAAAACGACTATTTTGACAGCATTACCCCTATACCATATATTTTCACTTATTGTATCTTATGTCACACTGACTTATGGCGGCAAAAATCTACTTGTAACCAACCCAAGAGATATTCCCTCCTTAGTCAAAACCATAAAATCTGAACCCGTTCATGGCATCCCCACACTTAACACGTTGATGCTTCATATGATTAACAACAAAGACTTCGGCACAATTGACTTTTCTCATTTAAGAGCGACGATTGCTGGCGGCATGAGTACACAATCACGAATAGCAAAACAATGGCAAAAGATAACAGGCTGCGTTGTCAACGAAGGGTATGGACTATCGGAAACCTCCCCTATTATTTCACTATCAGAGAACCACAGAAGCTTTTCGGGAAACGTTGGTAAGCCCGCACCAAATACTGAAGTGAGGGTTGTTAATAGCACCGGTGAAGTCTTGGGCTTTGATATTGCAGGAGAGCTTGAGGTAAAAGGCCCTCAGGTAATGCGTGGTTATTGGAAAATAGAAGCCAACGATAATGACAATCCATTCTCAGAAGACGGGTGGTTTAAGACAGGAGATATTGCAAGTGTTAGTGCCAATGGACATATAAAAATCCTGGACAGACTCAAAGATATGATCATTGTAGGTGGTTTCAATGTCTACCCAAGTGAAGTAGAAGACATCATAACACACCATCCTGATGTTCTTGAATGTGGTGTGATTTCTCATGTCGATGAGAATAAAAACGAGAGCGTGAAGGCAATTATTGTAAAGAAAAATCCCAGCTTAAGAGCAATTGATATACAAAACTATTGCTATGAACATCTTACACATTATAAGGTGCCTAAACATATCGAGTTCAGTAAAGTACTGCCAAAATCTCCGATCGGGAAAATACTAAGAAGGAAGCTAAAATCTTAATTCGTTTTATCTGTAATCGCCAGGTATTCTCTTGCAAACTCAACCCCCTGCTGTATATCTCCCCCTTTAAAGTATAAGCGAGTTAATACCTCAGAGCTGATATCTTTTGCGACGTAAACCATCCAGCGGTTAGCGATCTTAATCTGATCATCAACCCTGTAAGCACTATCGCCTAAGAGCTGATATAGCGATAGGTAATTCTTAGAGTGCAAATGAGATAGTAGCAAATCAACAGCTGCCTCCGCATCTTTATCCAGCGTTTTTATCTTGAAGTACTCGATATAAAGAATTTCTTCTTTAGACAAAATTGATTTTGCATATGGCCATAAAACAAAAAAATCACTATCTTCAACCTTGATTGCGTGCAAACAAGCTTGTTTAATGACTTTTTTGTATATGATTTTATCTTTTACCAAACGCCAGCATGGTAAAATCGCAACCACACTTTTAATGTAATTATCTAGCAAGCGCTGTTGATGATCATAGAGGATTTGACAATATAACTCTAATAAACCCCGGCTGGGACGCGTCATAACTTGCTGGGATAATATTGCTGCTGCAACAGGTGCTTGGCTATTCTCTAAATAAAGTCGCGCCCTTATCCCCGCAGCAGACTCTTCATTAATCAGTTTCTTATTCAGCAAATCTAATACCTTAGCATCAGCTAGCTGCAATTGATCCTTACTCGCCAAAAGCCAAGCAGAGAATAACTCTCTTAAGGGGTCGTGCGGCAACATCACAGATGCCTTCTCAAACTTTCTTGCCGCTCTATCTGGATTACCAATTACCCAACACTCAATGGCCTGTCTAATTAATCGATCTGCAGCGCTATTCTTCTTAGACTGTTGAAAACGTGATGCCCATGAGAATAGATGCCCAGCCAATAATGCAATCCGTATGGCCAAGTACATCACAGATACAACCACAATAAGCAGGGTATACATCTGCATGGCTTCAAGCACATATAGGTTTCCAAACGCAAATAGCTCCATGCGCATAATGGGGGGATTAACTGAGATGGCGTAAAACCCAATCAGCACAAGAGCAAGCACGAGGAAATGTGTCAAAATTCTCATCATTTTTTCAGTCTCAATTTGGAAGCCAAATCATTTAAATCTGAAAAATTTTCAATCATGATATTGCTACACCCCTTTGCCTTCAAAAACGTCGCTATACGACCCGACATTGCAACCACTGGAAATGTTTTCAGTAAATCGCCTATCCATTGTTCCACAACTTCCGCCTGCTGTACACTGCGGATCACAATCAAATCGAAGTTTTCTTGTTGTATCAACTTCATTAAATTCTGATGAAGTGGCTCAAGGTCATATACAATCTGCTGAGAAATATTAAAAGAAGAAAAACACTGGCTATCGTAGACCCTCTCACCCCGATACCAAATACCCCGACCGCGTGGCTTATACTTATCTAATAAGCTAATTATTCCACTGACGCCTCTGTCTCCCTGACTGTAATAAACGGGGGTATCTCTCACAAAGTGATTAACGTGCTCTGCTGTTTTCTCACCTGAGACAAAAATAGCCCGTGTAGATAATTGGGGGTATTGAGTAAAAACCGCATCCACCGCATTTATTGAGGTAAGCACGATATAATCAAAATATTGTATATCAAACTGCTTATGTACCACCTTGGCATATGTTACAAAATAAAAGCTAATACGTTTAAATATTTCAGTCTGTTTTTCTATTTTCTTTGTTGTTAATACTAAACCTTTTAATTGCATAACCGACACTGCTTTACTCAAGAAAACACCAACATGTGTATGAATAATATACTATAATATCAGTGGAGATGAAAATGAAAATTGAACCAATAAAATTAATGAAAGAAATAGCCCCGGGGGTTGCTCAGATTAAACAACACATTGTTACACTCATTAAACGACAAAAAAACCTTGCACACTACCCGAAAGTCATAAATCAACTTCGTGAATTTAAAAAATCTTATCCCATCGTTAAACAATACACCTCACCGCATGTGTCTGATGAGAGCACTCTGGTCAATGGCAAACAGCATAATTACCGATATTTCAATTGTTCTGAGACTGCAAACAAACTGATACTATTTTTCCCCGGAGGTAATTTTTGTTATGACCAAAGATGGAGCTATGATCGACTAATGGATGCTCTCTTAAATAAAGAAACCAATATTATGATCAAAGAACCCATTCTTGCCCCTGAAAACATTTACCCATCTGCTCACGAAGATGCACTTGAATGGACGCGACATCTTATTAAAGATCGCAATAAATATGTACCTGGTGATGAGCTGATTTTAGTGGGTGCTGGAAGTGGTTGTCACACCGCGCTATGGATATATAATCAACTAAAAGATCGCAGCATGATTAAAAAAATGGTGATGGTTGATGGCCTATATCAAATGAATACTCTTGCTTTATCTGACCTTCCAAGTGCTGAGTCGATGTCAGGGACATTAGGATGCTACTTCGTTGATCAAGTCCATAATAATCCAGAAATAAATTTACTCCAAAATTCTATCGCCATAGAAATCCCCATACTTTTTGTAACGGGTTCAGGGCATAAACTGGCGAATGAGACGATACAAATGGCTGCAATCTGCGGATTTAATTCAATGACTGTCGATTTAATGGTGGTTCCAGGTGCAATTCATGAGTTCTTGATGTATGATGATATTCAAACCCAAGAAGCTGATCAATTGATATCTGATTGGATACATTTCGCTAGATGACAGATTTGAAAAATATTAACAAGTGGTTCCTGGAACAAAAAGATCCCTACACCCTAAACCCGCTCTCGAGCTCAGCTGAGCTCGAGTCTGGTTCTGATGTATCTACCATCTATTTGAGCTACCCACCTCTTGACCGAGCCGATGAGCTTTATACTTCGCTGGCAAAAACAGCGCCTTCTCCCATTAAAATTGCTCATAAGGTCAAAGCAAAAAAAACTCAAGACCGAAACGCCCTCAAACCAAAAACAATCAAAAACATTGTTCCGATCTACTCCACCAAAGGTGGTGTTGGCAAATCCACAATGACCCATCAAATTGCCCGGTTTGCTGCAAAGCATGGTCTGAAAGTAGGCATACTAGACGCTGATATATACGGCCCAAACCAAACTGATCTGTTTGATCACTATCAAGGGCCCGAAGTTGATGATGGTTTTTTTATTCCCGTTTTACAGCACAATGTACATTGGATGTCGATCGGTATCCTGACAGAGGACAGAAACGCTCCGGTAATTTGGCGAGGGCCAATGGCATCTCGTGCATTAAAACAAATGCTTACACAGACCAAGTGGCCTGAACTTGATTATCTTTTTATTGACCTTCCACCAGGAACGGGAGATATACAGCTTACCTTGATGAAAGAAATCGCCATATCAAGCAGTATCATCATATCCACACCATCTATCTTATCTTATAAAGATGCTGCTAAAGGTGTACTTATGATGAACAAACTCAATGTCTCAGTAGATGGCTGGATTGATAATATGGCATTTTTATCTTGCCCAAAATGTGATTGCCAAATTAACCTTGCTCAAACACACGCACCTGACAGTCTAAAGGCCATTAAAACTCAACACCAAATGCCATTACTGGGCCCAGATGCTCAAACAGAGGAATTTGAAATACATTTAAAATCATTTATATTCAACTTCTTTCTTGAAATATCTAAAAAATTAGATGATCGGAGTAGCAAAATACCCAAAATTATTGTTCAATAATAGATGAAACAACCAAAAGGGTGATTATGGCAATAAAAGAAGATCGTTGGATAAAAAAAATGGCTCTTGAAAAAGAAATGATCAATCCATTTGTTGAAAATCAAGTTCGTGCTCTCAATAATGAAAAGATTATCTCTTACGGCTTATCAAGCTATGGATATGACGTTAGGTGCACAGATGAATTTAAGATTTTCACAAACGCTTTATCAACCTCGGGGCCTACCGTTGTAGATCCTAAATCGTTTTCGGATAAATGCTTTATTGAAGTCAAGCAAGATATATGTATCATTCCGCCCAACTCTTTTGCCCTGGCAAGAACATTAGAATACTTCAAAATACCGAGAGACACCCTAGTAATTTGTCTTGGTAAATCAACATATGCGCGCTGCGGCATCATTGTTAATGTGACACCGCTTGAACCTGAATGGGAAGGCCATATTACACTTGAATTTTCTAACACTACCAATTTGCCTGCCTACATTTATGCAAAGGAAGGTGTCGCCCAGCTGCTTTTCCTACAAGCAGATAACGAATGTGCAGTGTCATATAAGGATAAAATGGGGAAGTATATGGGCCAGGTTGGAATCACCGACCCAATCGTATGATTATACTTCTTCGACCTCGTCTAAATGAACGCGTGTCGCTCTGGAAACTTTAAGCGGATATTTTTCTCGGTTTTTATCAACCCTCATTCTCAGAAGTTTTCCGGGCTTAAAGTGCGGCCTGAATTTCGATGGAGTAGCTACTTTCATACCTGTTCTTGGGTTGTGAGCTCTTCTGGCCTTGCGGTATCGGACAGAAAAAGTTCCAAAACCTCTGACCTCAATACGACCACCACTAGAAAGTACTCGCGCCATTTCCTCTAAAATAAAATTCACCGCAAACTCAAGGTCCGCAGGAGACAAATGATCCAGCTTATAGCTTAACGATAATATCAACTCTGACTTTACCATAGTAATATACTCATCTTCGTTTTGGTTTATGCCCTGAAACGACAAAATTAAATACGTTTCAATGCTTTATAAAACCAATGTAACCACAAGCAAACTAAATGTCAATGCCCCGCGAATTATCATTTGGATTTTACGCAGAAAAAAGGCATAATGTGGGGAGTAAACATGGAAAAAAATGAATGAAAGTGTTGATCACTATATGCTTTTTCCTGTTTTTTCCTACAGCAGTTATGGCTGATTCCTTGTATGAAGCCCGTATTAAAATTACAGATAAAAGCACTGAGTCCTGGAAAATCGCGATTAGAAAAGCAGCATGTATGACATTTATAAAGGTCAGTGGTAATAAAAATGCATGCGGCGTTATTGACCTTGAAAATGAGTTGACAGAAATCGAGGATCAGATTCTTCAATTTCAATATCATCAAAACAATGATCTATATCTATCTGTAAAATTTGACCCTGGATTTGTCGACCGCATTTTACTTAAATATGAGCAACCTGTTTGGACGAATAACCGACCAAAAACACTGGTATGGATGCAACTACAAAAACAAGATTCTGTAAAACGTTACGACAAACTAATATCTGAAAGTGCGGAATCTCGTGGCCTGCATTATATTACCCCGATTTATGATCTTCGCGATACGCAAAACATCTCCTCCTCAAATCCGATCTCATCAATCAAAGAACGTGCCAAACGTTATAGTCCCGATAGTCTTCTGATAGGTATCGAAGAGGAGCAGCATATTAAATGGATACTTATTATTGATGGTAATAGTGTTAAATGGCAAACCAGCAGCGCAAGTAAAGAAATCGCTATTGAAAGTATGATCTCTCATACTGCAGATTATTATGCCAGCCAATATGCTTTCTATGCACAAGATCTCAGCCATGATTCATTTTTCATCGAATTCTCCAATATCTATAATTACAACGAATATCAGCATTTACTGCGAAAAATTCGTCAGGTTAATGATGTTGAGAATATAGATATAAGTGAATTCTCAGATCACTACTTGTTGGCTCGCATTACTGTAAAGCATGGCCTTGATGCATTTACAGAAAATCTACAAAAATCAGGACAATTTGCTCTGAATACTGGAACAAGTCATTTCAAAAGGACCAATATTAGTTACCAGTGGATTACTGAATTAAAGAGCTAGGTATGTCACAACAATATTTTTGGTTAAATGAAAAGATAGACTGCCATTTAGATACTTTTTTCGACCCTGAGAGGAAAATTGTATCGGCGATCAAATCCTGGCTCGCTGAACCACCTTATTTCCATCTTCATATTACTGGACCAGAGAAGTCTGGGAAAACTCACCTATTATTTGCCATAATCAATGAACTAAAAAATGACCCAATATTATTTATTAGTCAAAAAACACCAAAATCTTCTGATCTTACCGCTTATTTTGAGATCCCCGTTTTAATTCTTGATAATCTTGACTATCTGATCAACCATACTATCCCAGCGGAGAGCTTTATTGACTTATACAACCACCGACTTAATAATAATCTGCCGATGTTAACTGCCGCTAGAGACATGCTTCCCCTTGCAAGTCGTGAGGACGTTATTTCAAGGATGCATACTGCGATCACTCTTGAAACCCCCCAGACCTATAGTGACAATCATTTGTATCAACTCCATCAAATTATCACAAAACGATATGGGTACGAGCTAAACGAAACGCTAAGTAAAAAGATTATTGAGCAGCACAATCGACAAACCTCGGTACAAATAGATATTATATTTAGTTATCTTGGCTACTTACAGACGCACCAAAAAACGCCTAATCGCTCTTCTCTTTCCGATTTTCTAAAAGTCCTCGGTTAAAAAAATAACAAAACAATTCCGCCGTTTTTTTCGCATCATATAACGCACCATGGGCTAAATTAGGATCGAACTGTATCCCAGCTTTTTTTATTATTTTAGCAAGCACGCTCTGAGAGAAAAAAAGCATCCCAAGAGTAGCAGTATCTAAAACGCAGAAATGATGGATGCGAAGCTTTACCCCTGTTCTTTCTTGTGCTGCGGTCAAAAAAGCCAGATCAAAGTGGATATTATGACCAACCAAAATTGCTCGATTCGCACCATGTATGGTGAGCTGTTTATGGATGAATTCATTCAGCTGCTCGAGCATCGTGTGTTCATCAATTGCAAACCGAAGAGGGTGATCAGCAATGATTCCATTAATCTCCATCGCCTGCTGGTCAAATAAAGCACCTGGAAATGGATTAACATGTTGATGATAATGTTCAGCAAGACAAAGCTCGTTGTTATACTCAAGTGCGTAAGCTGCGACCTCAAGTAGGGCATGTTTACTTGGGTCCACCCCAGACATCTCACAGTCAATGACAATTGGAACCAAGCCATTAAACATTTTCTTAATCTTTGACAATTATTTTCCCCAAATAAGATTTATATTTCAAGAGCATTCTATTCGTCGGCGATTTGTTTTCATTGGCAGTTGACAATTCTTATGTGGATCATAGAAACTGTACACACTAGGTTTTGGAAATACCAATGTCAGATTCAACCTACTATAGTCTACATGAGGCAAATGCAGCAGTAAATGCTATTAGGCAAGAAGTTTCCCGAATTTACCAAATGAACACGCTGCTTAAAAAACATCTACACCATATGGACATTGATGAGTCGATGGACTTATCCCTACATGATTTTAATCACGAAATCACGCTAGATAGTGCTAGTAGTGTGAAAATTCTTCTGCGCTGCATCGAAGACACCATTCATATACTAAGTGAAGTTGGTTGCCGACTGGTATCAATTGAAAAAGGTATTATTGAGTGGCCAACATTGGTGGGAGATGACGAAGTTTATCTGAGATGGAAGATTCGGCAAAGCAGTATCAGCGAATGGTATGACCCTAAGACAGACACCACTCACCGTATCAGTGATCAGAATCTTTATCTATTTTCTTAACTTGATCATTATCAGCAATTAATATACATTCTGGACGCCTGAGCGCAAAAAGACCACTATCAATCACCCCTGGAATCTTTTTGATCGATAATTCAAGCTGATTTGGTTGCCCAAGATCAAACCCATAAACATCTAAAATTACGTGCCCTTGGTCTGTTTTAAAACCAGAACGATATTCACAATGAGCTCCCATCGCTCTAATTTGTCTGGCAACATGACTTCTAGTAAAATCAATCACTTCAACAGGGCAGGCGATATTTTTAAAGTCCTGTCCCCATTTAGTACCATCTGCAATCACAATAAATTTATCAGCAAATGTCGCTAATATCTTCTCACGAGTCATTGCTCCGCCACCACCCTTTAGCAAAACAAACGAAGGGTAAATCGCATCAGCACCGTCGATGTATACATCTATCTTATCTACTTCATTAAATTCTAAAACAGTCAGATTATGTGCATTTAAAGATTGCCCCGTTCTTATTGAGCTTGCCACATATCGACAGTCACTTGGAAGCTGTGGTATCAATTCATCAACTGTTGATCCAGTCCCAACTCCAATAGTCATCCCGGGATAAATTGAATCGATACTTGCTTTTGCTGCATAAAACTTAGGATTTTTCATTCTTAACCTCAAAAATTTCACATGTGTCTATATTCATACCCATCAGTGTGCCTCCCCATACACAGCCACCATCAAGTGAATGAACTGTTTGGGTATGTATTTTCCCTTGAAGAGATGCCCAGTGGCCAAAATAAATCACTAAATCATCGTTTCTCGGCATCTCATACCATGGTGTAAGATCCGGTGAGTCGGCGGGATTATCTGTTTGATCAAAGTCCAAAAATTGCTTCTTAATTATATAACGCATGCGTGTAAATGCATTAGTGATAAACCGCAAACGGTCGGTTTTATCATGATTTAGGCTCCAATAGTTAGGAGTATTCCCGTACATTTGTTTAAAAAACTCACTGAAATTTGGCCCTTGCAGTTCCCGCACCACCTCACATGCATACTCTTTGGCCTCAGACTGTGTCCAATGAGGGAAAATACCAGCGTGAACAAAAGTATGATTTTCGATATCGTGATAAAGTGGACGGTGTCTTAACCACTCAAGTAAATTATCCGCATCAGGTGCATTAAAAATATCCATAAAAGATGGCTGGAGCTTAAAGTCCCCAACAGATTCGTTATTTAAATAAGCAATATAATATGCATAGAGCAAGTGAAGGTCATGATTTCCTAAAATACATGTGGTGTTCTTCAAATCTTTGATTAGCCGCAAAACTGATAATGAATCAGGCCCTCTTGCAACATAATCACCGAGGAAAACAAGCTGATCTGTATCTGAAAAATTCATTTTTTCCAGTAAACGCTCAAGCTCTATAAAGCAACCGTGAATGTCTCCAATTACAAACCGAGCCATAGGACCATCCCCGAGATTAATTGGAAATAAAAGATAGCAAGTATTGCCCCGCAAGGGAGGGTAACTAACCAGGACACAAATATACTCTTTACAACATTAAGGTTTAATGCCCCTATCCCACGTGCAAAGCCAACACCAAGAACTGCTCCTACTAAGGTCTGTGTTGTTGAGACAGGTAAACCCACACCGGAAGCTAAAATGACTATAAGCGCTGTTGACAGCTGGGCAGAAAAACTTCGAGAGGGAGTGAGAGGGGTTATTTTAACGCCTACTGTATCCATAATACGATATCCATACATGGCAAGACCAGAAACGACACCTGCCGATCCCAACCCAACAATCCAGATTGGTATCGGAGCACTATCAATTGAGATACGATGATCTACGAGAATATCAACAATGGCGACTAACGGGCCAATGGCATTGGCAATATCATTTGATCCATGGGCAAATGCCATTGCGCAAGCGGTGAATACAGTCAGTACACCAAAAGAGCTCTCAACAAATGCAAAATCAAAAAGGTCATCCGTATTCTCCTCAAGATAATTTTGTTCAAGTAGTTGCCTGAAAAGTATTGATAGGCTCAATGAAACAACAGTGGAAAAAATAAGTGTGGGCATTATCTCAACACGATAGCCAAGCGGCTCAAGACCCTGAAAGATTGTGACAAGCATCGTAACAAATACGGCAGAAAACACATAAACGGGCAGCCATTTCCTTGCGGCCAATCGGGGCTCGACCGCGGCAAGAACATAACGGTATACTGATCGAAATAACATGTATGCTGCAAAAGCTGCAAGCAATGGTGTAAACACCCAACTTGAAGCAATTCTAAGTATAACAAACCAATTGATCTGGGAGAGCTTTACAGTAAGTAGTGCAAAACCGATAATCGCACCCACCACTGTGTGCGTTGTTGACACAGGCCAGCCACGATATGTTGCAATAATTAGCCAAGTTGCTGAGGCAAATAATGCCGATAGCATTCCAATAACAAGCACCATAGGACGGTCTTGGAAGATCTCAACATTCACTATTCCCTGCCGTAGAGTTTCCGTCACCTGGCCACTGGCACTAAATGCACCAAGCGCCTCAAAAATTGCTGCAATTAAAATGGCTTGCCTTATAGTAATAGAGCGCGACCCAACGGATGTTCCCATAGCATTTGCTACATCATTCGCTCCAATTGCCCATGACATACTAAAACTAGCCACAATCGCTAATGTAAATAAAAAAGCGTGCTCCACTTAACCTCTCAGTGAGACAAAATTTGCAGCAACTTCGCACCTATACGCTGCGCCCAATCAGCAATCTCTCCCATCTGCTCAATACTGCTGTACCAAAATATTACATCTACTGGTGAATGTTCATTCTCAACCTGGAATAGTATTTGCCGAATTTGAATCTGGATTTCATCCGTTTTGCTCTCAAGCTGATCGAGCTGGTCTATCATCGCCTCTGCATGATGAATCACATTGCCACCAAAAGCTGACTCTTGTAAATCATTGAGCTCACCAATTGTTGAATGTGCCTGCTCAACAGTTAAACAAACCGCTTCGACGAATTCTCGCATTAATTTACGAATTTCTTTGGGATATCGCATCTTTCTTCCCAACATTAATCCAGTCACATCCTTGGTTTGGTTAGCAAGATTATCTTGAGTGGTTAATAAGGTGAGAAGATCTGTTCGAGATACAGGCAAAAATAAGTTTTTGTGTAGCTTTAAACGTATTTTCTTTTTTTGTGCATCTGCTTGCTCTTCAAGATCTCTGATAAGCAAATGCTGACTGGTGACCTCCTCCCAATCTTGACTATCGATAGCTTTATAAAATGGTCTTAATAACAAAGCACAGCGAGTTACTAATTCCATGTGAAGTTCAATACGCCTAAAAGGTGATCGAGCGATAAGTCCAAATAATGATGGTGCGATTGTCATATTTAATTCCTTTAAACCCCTCGAATACTTAAAACAGCTAAGCCAATCACCACGATGAGGAATAAGCCCAAGACGCCGAAAATAAGCATCGATTTCTCTACATTCTCACTTGAGAAAGCCTGTGGGTTTTTTGTGTATAGCAAATATGAAAAATATATCGCGATCACTAAGCCAATTAATGCAAATATTTCCATTAGTGTCTCACCTTTCTCTCATTCCATGATAAAATTTTAATACTGTTTGTGCCACCTTTAATACCAATTACATCACCTTTAGTAACAACAACATGATCATCTGGTCCGATCAGTTGTTTATCAACCAATAGGCTTAAAACATGGTCAGAAAGTTGATGTGACTCCACCTGAGAAATATTGAATTTTATCGGCAAAACACCGCGATACAATGTCATTTTACCCAACCCCTCATCACACCTTGATACTCCATATATCGGTAAATCAATTCGAAACCGCGAAATCCTTAGCGCCGTAAGCCCTGACTCAGTGATCGTGACTAATCCTGAAACGGGTTGCTGCATTGCCATTTGTGCTGCTGACCATGCGATAACGCCTGAACGTTCATTAATCATATGATCAATGGGGAAATTTTCAGTTTGGCTGTGCCACCACTTTGATTGTTCGACCATCTGACATGTTCTTGCAACAGCCTGGATTACCTCCTCTGGATGCTCACCAATCGCGGTCTCAGCAGAGAGCATTACGGCATCACAGCCATCTAATGTCGCATTAGCAACGTCAGATGTTTCTGCACGAGTAGGGGTTTTATTTACAATCATTGACTCCATCATTTGTGTTGCGATAATAACTGGCTTAACAAAGGTTTTAGAGCGCTGAAGAATCTGCTTCTGAACGATTGGAACCTCGGCATCTCCAATTTCCAAGGCCAAATCTCCTCTTGCAACCATAACGCCATCACTTGCGCTAATTATTTGATCCAAATGATCCAGCGCCTCTTTTCTCTCAATCTTCGCCACTACACCTGCATGCCCGCCATGCTTTTTAATCAATGACCGAGCACGAATAATATCTTGTTCATCTTTTACAAAAGAGAGGGCAATATAATCAGCTCCTAAACGGCATCCCGACTCAAGATCTTCCAAGTCTTTCTCGGTGAGTGCGGATGCTGATAACCCACCACCTCGGACATTAATACCTTTCGATGAGGACAGCTCTCCTCCGACCACACATTGCGTAAACACTTTTGTCCCTTCAATAG
>MDSV01117743.1_pt1 | contig 18224 bp, 15 predicted proteins | sample 810851 | NCBI WGS metagenome assembly MDSV01 (sample SAMN05326640, study PRJNA326480) | marine metagenome | isolation source: seawater | place: Atlantic Ocean: North East | collected 2012 | reverse complement strand
TTTAGCTAAGATAGCTGAAATAACTGCAGCTCTTGAGGCATTAGATACTAAAGTGGCTAGTGATATTGCTGGAGTTGAAACTTCAGTGGCATCAGTAACTGCTGCGCTAGGAGACACTGCTACTTCAGCAGAGGTTGCTTCGCTAAGTGCTGTTACAAATTTACAAACTGAATTAGATGCTATTAAAGCAGCTTTAGATGGTTTGTTATCTTCAGGTGCATCGCTTAAAAGAGATATTGTTATTTCAAGTTCAGCTGAACTTAATTTAGCAGAATCTTTAATTGACGCAACTAGTACTGCTGATTATATAATCGAAGGAAACGTGCACATTGATTTAACTACTGCTGCCAATTATGGTGGTACTGCAAGTCTTACTGCAGCTGTAGCTAGGGTTTCTGCACTTACTGCAAAAATCGCTACGGTACTTGGATCAGTTACTGCTACTACAGTTTCTAGTTCTGCTGCACTTAACATGGACAAATTAACGTATGTTAAAGAAGGTCTTAATATTGCTGGTAAAATGCCAACTGTTTCTGCACTTGCTACAACGGGAAGCTTAACTCTAGATACTGATGATGGAACTTATAGTCTTCCGACGCTTGTATCTGCAGGGCCAATAGTAATAGATATTTCAACTGCTGTAAGTGTTACTTCTATCCAGTTTGCTAATGTTGCTTCAACAGATGATGCAATTACTGGGGCTGGAGTGTTTACTGCTATTGATGCTGATGTGAATTTAGGAACTGCAGGTTTACCTGCTGCCGTTACTGTTGCAAGTTTAATTGGTGGAGGATCTTCTCATGCTGGTACTATTAGTACAACTGTTGGTGGGGTTACATTATCAGCTGCAACCGTTAGCGGATCTACTATATTATCAAAAGGGGATATAAGTTTAACAGGAGCTACTGCTCTTAGTAGTGTTACTTTAACTTCTGCTGGAAATATTACTTCTGCGGCTGCATCTATGACAGGTGTTGCTACAATAACAGGAGGTACTGGAGCAACTATTAGTTTAGCTGCAACTAGTCTTGAAACTGCTACGATAACAACTTCTGGAGGAACAGTAAATTTAGCTTCTCTTATAGATCATGGTGCTGTAAATGCTGCCGATGGTCCAGTTTTAGCTATTTATGCTACTACAGTCGATTTATCTGGTATGACATCTAACTCTACTGCATTAATGGTAAGTAATGTAACTACGCTTAGTATGCCTTCATTGGCCGTAGCTACTGCTTCAATTACTGGTGCAGGCGTTACTACATTTAGTGCTCCAAAATTAACTCTTAATGCTTCTAAGACAATTGACTTTGCAGCTGGCCTTACTTTAACAGTTGGTGCTGTTGACGGTCTGGCTGTTGCTGGAGCTGGTGGAAGTGGAGCTCTTTTAGGAGCTGGACAAACTTTAGTTGCTTCTGATGTAGCTAACTTAACAGTTATGGAACAAGATGTAGATCTTGATCTTAATATTGGCGGTGAATGGCCAGCACTTAAAACTTTAACTATTACAGGTAAAGAAGGTACTGACCCATCAGCTCAAAATAATGATGTTACAGTTGGTTCTGCGAATGTTACTTTAACAACTATCGCAATGACTAGTGGTAGTGTACTTAGTTCATTCAATTCTCTTGGAGGTGTAGCTACGTCAATTACAACAAATGGTAAAATTAGAGGTTTCACAGTTTCTGGAACTACATTAACGTCTTTAGCATTTGGACATGCTCACGTATCTCCTGGTGCTGCTTCGACTATCGATGTTCAGAACACTATGATTGCCGCTCTTGATATGGCACAAGATATCAAAACAGGTACTATAGTTGTAACTGGTAATTCTACCTTGACATCGATTACTATGCCTACAACTAATATTTTAGTTGAGCCTACGGCAAATGTATCTGTGACTATCTATGGAAATAATCTTCCTGGAGTATATACTGCTGCTGTTTCAGGTACTGATGTAACATCTTACACAGCTGCTGACTTTACTGATGGTACTGTAGGATTAACTGGAGCTAATACATGGATTAGTACTATTTCATCTCAAACAGGAAGAACTGGAACAGTTCTTTTCAACATTGAGATCGATGCTGCTACTACTTCAATGACTGCTAATAAGGATATCGCAATAGAGCTTGCCGGTCAAGCAAATGCTGGTGCTGAATATAATATTAGACCTACTGCTGCAAATAAAGTTGCAGATCTAATATCAGGTACTGTAGCTATTATTGACACATTCCTTGAATTAGGTATGTTAGATGACTAACAAGTATTCTCTTCCAGTTTATTAGGTTTAACCTAACAAACTGAATTTAAAAAAAACCCCCTCAATTTGAGGGGGTTTTTTATTCTGAAATGGTTTTGATTAAAAATCCAATAAAGAAACTCAGTAATAAAAATCCAAAAGGCAAGATGATACTAATTTTCCAGTGGTTTATTTTTTTTCTTAGAAGAAAATGATGAAGATGATTATTGTCAGGATAAAAAGGAGATTTTCTATTTGAAACTCGAATTATGAAAACCCTAAGTAGATCTATAAGTGGATATAAGAGAATAAGAATACTCAGAAGAGGTTTATTAAATGAAAACGGCAATTGAAAATCAGAATTTAAAAGACCAAAAGTATAAACAGATATTAATGTTCCAAGAAACAAGGAACCACCGTCTCCTAAAAAAATTTTATTTTGTTTTCTAAAATTATAAAAATAAAGGGGTATTAGACTTGAAATTATTACCAATCCGAGATATATTTTTGAGTTATTTTGGTAATTAATTACGAGAAAAATAGTTAATATTTTTATTATTTCCGTTAAACCTAAACCATCTATACCATCAATAAAGTTAATTGAATTAACAATTACCAGGAAAACAAATACTGTAAATAATTGAGATGAAATTCTAGGTATTTCATATAGATTGAATATCCCATAAAAGTTATCAATAACTAATCCTTGATCAATTAGAATTTTACAAACAATAATTTGAATTAGAAATTTTAATTTAAAATCAGCATCATAAAAGTCATCATAAACGCCAATTATAAACATTATGCTTAAAGGTATCAATAATGAAAAGTCATAAACCTCATATTCAAATAAATAAAAATATATACTTATTAAAAAAAATACTGAGAAGCATGCTAAACCACCAGTTCTTGTTGCTAAAACAGAGTGAGATGATCTTTGATTAATGGGGTCAAATATTTTATATTTTAAAAAAATTAATTGAATTAAAGGAGCTACTAATGTTGAAAGTAAGATTGAAATAATCAATATTTTAAATTCCATAGTAGTAAAGGTATAAATTATCTTATTGTGCCAAAAAATGTTAAATTTATCTTTGAAAAAAAAATAAATGTCAAAATCACCTGCTACTAGTCAGAAAGTTAATTTAGATAATTTTTTACCTTCAATTTTCATCATAGCTTTCTTAGTTGTAGGATTTATTCCTAACATTGGTGCAGTTGATAAGATTGCGCCACAGTGGCTTTATCTGAGTATATTAAACATAATCTGCGCATCTTATTTACTCTATAGAAGAAGTCACTTTTCAGATCGAATTATTAATATAATTAGAACCCCCATTTCTATATTTTATTTGGTTTTTTTCTTTTGGGCATTGTTGTCATATTTTTATGCTATCAATTCTACAGAAGTTCTTGTAAATATGGCGAGGCAATCGAATACAGTCTTCATGTATTTTCATATTGCAATATTCGTTTATAACATTAAAAATAAAAATATTCTTATTTCCTGGTTAATGACTATTATTCTTTCAATAGAGGTCTATTCAGTTTTTAACCAGGCAATTCAAATGATAGAATCTTCAGGAGTAATTACTCCAGGACTATTAAAAGGGGTTACGGCAAACAGAAACATCACTGCTTTTTCAATTGCTTTAAAAATTCCTTTTGTCTTCTATTTACTTTATAAATTAAAAAATAAGTTTATAGTTATCGGATTAGTTGTTCTAATATTATTCTGTTTGCTAGACATAAGTATGATATCCAGTAGGGCCTCATTTATAGCAGTCGGAATTATTTTTATTGGGTATCTTTTTTTATGTATTTATAAGCTAAAATTCGCTGAAATTAAAGATACAATCTTCAAATCAGTCTATAGAATAAGCTTATTTATAGTTCCTTTTATTTTGGCAATATTTATTAATCAGATATATTTTTCTTCCAAAGGTGCTGATGCAATCTCACGGGCAGGAACTATTTCAATAGCGAAATCAGATGAATCCATTTCAAAAAGATTAAGATATTATGAGGATGTTCTAAATCATATGGCGTCTAATCCAATATTTGGAACTGGAATTGGTAACTGGAAATTAGAGTCAATTAAGTATGATAGGCTTGATATTGATGGATATGTTGTTCCTTACCATGCTCATAGTGATTTTATTCAAATTGGAGCAGAGTTAGGGTTTGTCGGTTTTTTTCTTTATTTATTTATCTTTATCAGTGCTATCTTTTTTGTTTACAAAATTTTTTTTAAATCTAAATTATCTGAAGAAAATAAGTTTTTTTCTATTTTTTTACTTATTTCACTTGGGGTCTATTTAATCGATGCAAACCTTAACTTTCCAATTGCTAGGCCTCAAGAACTTGCTCCATTTGCCACCCTCATTGGTTTGTTAAGCTTTTATTATATAAAAATCAATAATGATAAAAAGGATCTCTCTGTTAAACTAAATACTTTAAAGTTTATATTTCCTCTTTTTATGATAATGTTTTCAATCCCAGCCTTGTCTATAACAAACAAAACCTATCAGTCTCATATCTCGCAATTAACACTATTAAATGATTTTAATAACAATACTTTTAATGTTCCACTAAATAAAATAGAATCTTTTATCCCTAAGGTCCCAAACATAACTGTTACTACAATTCCTATGGATGCAATCAAAGCAAGATACTATTCTCATTATAAAAAATATGATAAAGCCTTATCGTTATTAAAAACTAGCAAGAAACAAAATCCTTATCTATTTTATAGTGATGCAATGGAAAGTTCTATTTATTACATAAAAGAAGATTATGAAAAATCCAAAATTGCAGCTGAAAAAGCTTTTTATAATTTACCTAAAAATGCTTTTCATATTTCACAATTCATTAATGCAATAATAAAATTAAGAGATGAAGAGTCTCTTGAAAAGGCATTCAAATTATTGGTTAGGAATGACCATTTAAATGGATGGAAGAATTATTTAGCTGGGGTTGCTAATATTTCTAATCATGGAAACCCTATATACATCAAGAGAGCTAAGAAAGCATTAAAATTATTTCCTCAAGATGATGATATCAAAATATTATTTAAAAATATATCGGTTGGACAAAAAAATGTTGTTTATGCATCAGAGCTTGCAACTGATGCTAACGAATTATTTAACAATAAAAATTACGATAGAGCTGCTGAGTTATATGACCTAGCAATTTCATATGATCCATACGAATATTCATATTTTGAAAATGCTTCTATATCTTACTATTCAATTCAAAATTATGATAGATCACTTGAGAGAATTAATGTTGTTATTAATGAAATGAATCCTCTTGACGGAAAATGTGAATACCTCAAGGCATTGAATTATCTTCAACTTGGGCTAATCTCAGACTCATGTGAACTATTTAAAACCTCTTTAGCAAGCGGTTATTCTGCATCTGAGACATTGATCAATCAATATTGTTCAAATTAATTTTGCCTATTACTTATAATTAAGTACTTTTATTACTTAATAATAAATTTATTTTAATATTAAATAATGTTAGGTGAGCTGATAACATCCAAAACAAGATTACGTTTGATGATAAAATTTTTTATTTCTCAAGCTAATCGTGGTTATCTAAACGGATTAGCAAGTGAAATGGGGGAATCAACTAATTCGATAAGAAAAGAATTGAACCACCTTCATGCAGCTGGATATTTAGACAAAATCAAAATAGACAATAAAGTCGAATACAAGGCTAATATTAAGCATCCTTTGTTTGATATTTTAAGAAAAGTAGTTCTTAAACATCTGGGTTTAGAGGATATGGTTGAGACTGTTTTGAATAGGATGGGTAATGTTAATCAGATTATTTTAGTTGGTGACTATGCAAAAGGTATAGATTCGGGAAAAATTGAGGTTTTTTTAATTGGTGATAATTTGGATATGGAATATATTGCTCAATTAGAGGACAAAATTGAAAAATTGATTTCCAGAAAAGTTAGTTTCTATTTGGCAAATAAGTTTCTAAGTAATCAACCTAACATTTCATTATTTAACTTAAACGATCAAAATTGATATCAATAGAAAAAGAGGAAAGACCATGGGGTCGTTTTTTTGTTTTACACGATGAAAAAAATTATAAACTTAAACGTATTGAGGTTGACCCAGGTGGAAAACTCTCATACCAATTTCATTATAAAAGATCGGAGGTATGGACCATAGTTGAAGGAAAAGGTAAAGTTACGCTTAACGGAAAAGTCAGGGATTATTCCGAGGGGGAGACAATTAAAATTCCGCAAGGAAGTAAGCATAGAATTGTCAATAATACTGATAAAAAAGTTGTTTTCATTGAAGTCCAAACAGGATCATATTTTGGTGAAGACGATATAGTTCGAATTGAGGACGAATACAAAAGAAAATGATTTTGAAAAAAGCAGTTATTGTATCAGGATATTTTAATCCTCTTCATAAAGGACACATAGAGTATTTTAAATTATCAAAAATAAATATGGATTATTTGATTGTTATAGTAAATAACGATTTTCAGAGAAATTTAAAGAAGTCAAAACAATTTATGCTAGAGGATGAAAGGGTTCAAATTATAAAAGAACTCAAAGTCGTAGATAAAGTTTTTTTATCTATCGATAACGATAGATCAGTATCAAAATCAGTAGAGAATATTTATTCTCAATTAAAAAATAAATTTCAATTTTTTTTTGCTAATGGTGGTGATCAAAATAATGTTTCAATTCCAGAAAAATCATTATGTGACAAATTAGGAATTACCCTATTAGATGGTCTTGGCAAGAAAATTCAATCTTCATCTTGGTTATTAAAAAATAAATAAAAACAACATGAAAGTAAAGAATATTTGTTGTATTGGCGCAGGGTATGTAGGCGGGCCTACAATGTCAGTGATTGCTCTAAAATGTCCACAGATCAATGTCACAGTAGTGGATAACAATCCAAAGAAAATTGACCAATGGAATGGGGATTTGGACCATTTACCCGTATACGAGCCAGGATTGAAAGAAGTTATTAAAAAAGTCAGAGGTAAAAATTTATTTTTTTCTAAGAATATTGATCAAGCAATTATTGATTCTGAAATTATTTTTATGGCAGTTAATACTCCAACTAAAACAAAAGGTATAGGCGCGGGAATGGCAGCAGATTTAACTTTTATTGAGGCATGTGCAAGAAAAATAGCAGAAGTTGCAGATTCTGATAAAATAGTTGTTGAAAAATCTACTCTTCCAGTTCGAACAGCTGAAAAAATTAAGGAAATACTTCTTTTAAATTCAAAAAACTTGAATTTTGAAGTAATATCTAATCCAGAGTTTCTTGCTGAAGGAACTGCAATTCAGGATTTATTTAAATCAGATAGGGTTCTAGTGGGTGGAGATCAAACCAAATCGGGTAAAAATGCAGTTGATATGCTTGTTGAAATTTATAAAAATTGGATTCCAGAGAATAAAATTCTAAGAACTAATGTTTGGTCTGCAGAGCTATCTAAACTTGCCTCTAATGCAATCTTAGCCCAGCGAATTTCATCAATAAATAGTCTATCCGCATTGTGCGAAAAAACAGGAGCTGATATTGATGAGGTATCCCTAGCCGTTGGTATGGACTCAAGAATTGGAAAAGACTTTTTAAAAGCATCAGTTGGATTTGGAGGTTCATGTTTTAAAAAAGATATTTTAAATTTAGTCTATTTATCAAAATTTCATGGACTTGATCAAGTCGCAAAATATTGGAATCAAGTATTAAAAATTAATGATTTTCAAAAAAGTAGATTTGCTCAAAAGGTAATAGACGAATTAAATGGAGCAGTTTCTGATAAAAAAATTTCACTTCTTGGCTGGGCTTTTAAAAAAAACACAAATGATAGTAGGGAGTCTGCAGCAATTGATATTGCTGATGTCTTGATTAATGAGGGAGCACAAATTTCTGTTTATGACCCGATGGTAAAGAAAAAAAATATTTTTAATGACATGAAAAATTTTTGGACAAATAATGGAGATTCAAAGGAAGATATAAAGCAAAAATGCTCTCGGATTCAGGTGCACAATGATATAAGTAAAGTAATTAAAGATTCATTTAGTATTTGCATATTGACCGAATGGGATGAGTTCAAGGAATATAATTGGGAGATACTAATTAAGTCAATGAAAAAACCCTCGATTGTTTTAGACGGAAGAAGTATAATTGATAAAAAATCAATTGAAAAATTTACAAACAAATTTTATTGTATTGGAAAATAAAAGTTTAAAAATTTTAGTTACGGGAGCTGCAGGATTCATTGGTTTTCACATTACTAGATGTCTTCTAAAAAATGGACACAGCGTTATTGGATTGGATAATCTTTCTGATTATTATTCTAAAAAATTAAAAGAGGATAGGCTTGAAGAGTTGGGGTTTGACTCAAAATTGATTTTAAAAGAGAATATTTGTATTGAAGCAGTTAATAATCATAATCTTAAATTTTATAATTCTGACATTACAAACGAAGCCTTTATTTCAACTATTTTTTCGAAGTATAAATTAGATGTTGTTATTCACTTGGCAGCTCAAGCAGGAGTAAGATATTCTCTAATTAACCCTGAAACTTATATAAAAACAAACATTAATGGGTTTTTTAATATAATCCAAAACACTCATAATAAAAACATAAAAAAATTCATATATGCTTCAAGTTCTTCAGTTTACGGCGATAATAATACAACTCCATTCAAGGAGACTGATAAAACTAACAAACCGGAGTCTATATATGCCGCGACAAAATCTTCAAATGAGCTCATAGCGCATACTTATTCTAAATTATATAATTTAAATACAATTGGTCTCAGATTTTTCACCGTTTATGGACCTTGGGGAAGACCCGATATGGCTTATTATAAATTTGCAGATTCTCTTGTTCAAAATAAAAGTATTGATATATATAATAATGGAAATATGATTAGAGATTTTACATACATAGATGACATAATTGAGGGTATTACAAGAGTTATTCAAATTAATAATAATAGTCCTTTTGAGGTTTATAACATAGGAAATGACAATCCAATAAACCTTATGGATTTTATTAAAATTATGGAAAATTATTTTAAGAAAAAGTTTAAAATTAATTTTTTACCCCATCAACTAGGAGATGTTAAATCTACTCACGCAAGTATTGAAAATTTCTCTAATCATTACAATTATAAACCAAAAATAAATTTAGATGAGGGAATAAAAAACTTTGTCACTTGGTATAAATCTTATAACAAATAAAATGAAAAATAAAATAGCTTTGATTACAGGAATTACTGGACAGGACGGTGCTTATTTAGCTGAACTACTTCTTTCAAAAAAATATATTGTTCATGGAGTTAAAAGAAGATCATCATCTTTTAATACGGATAGAATAGATCACTTATTTCAAGAAAGATCTCAGACCTCGACTTTCTTTTTACATTATGGGGATTTATCGGATGGGTTAAACATTACAAGATTGATAAGAGATATCAAGCCGGATGAAATATATAATCTTGCTGCTATGAGCCATGTTAGAGTTAGTTTTGATACTCCTGAATATACCGCAAATATTGATGGCCTTGGAACACTGAGAATTCTTGAGGCGATTAAACTTTTAGGGTACGAGAAGAAAGTAAAAATATATCAAGCCAGTACCAGTGAATTGTATGGAAAAGTAACTGAAATACCTCAAAATGAAAAAACCCAATTTTATCCGAGAAGTCCATATGGAGTTGCAAAACTATATGCATATTGGATAACAAAAAACTACAGGGAAGCCTATAAAATATTTGCAGCAAATGGAATTTTATTTAACCATGAATCTCCAATAAGGGGAGAAACATTTATTTCAAGAAAAATTACGAGAGCTGCTACAAGAATATCTTTGGGACTTCAGAAGGATCTATTGGTAGGTAATATAAATGCTAAAAGAGATTGGGGGCATGCAAAAGATTACGTTGAATCAATGTGGCTAATTCTTCAACAAGACAGACCTGATGATTTTGTAATTGCAACTGGAAAAAATTTTTCAGTAAGAGATTTCATACTAAAATCATTTCAAAATCTCGGAATTGAAATTTCTTTTAAGGGAAAAGGAAAAAAAGAAGTTGGATATATTTCAGTTATTAATCAGCCTGCAAGTCATTTAAAAATAGGTGACGTAGTGATAAAAGTTGATCCTGAATATTATCGACCAACAGAAGTGGATACTTTATTGGGAGATTCCTCAAAAGCAAGAAAAATATTGAAATGGAAACCAAAATATAATTTTGATTCTATTGTTAAAGAAATGATTGAAAGTGATTTGGAAATTGCAAAAAAAGAAAAACTCATCAAAAATAAATAAATGGATAGAATCTTATTAACTGGTGGTTCTGGATTTGTTGGACAAAATCTCTTATCTGACAAAAGATTTAGAAAGTTAGAAATTATTAGTCCAAATAGTAATGACTTAGATCTTCTTGAAAAAAAGTCAATTCAGAATTATTTATCAAAATACAAGCCAACAATGATAATTCATTTAGCGGGTAAAGTTGGTGGAATTTTAAAAAATAAAGAATCAAACTATGATTTTTTGAGATTAAACTCTTTGATGAATATTAACCTTATTTCTTCCATGATAGATTTTAATATAAAAAAATTTATTAATCTGGGAAGTTCGTGTATTTATCCTAGGGACTTCTCTCTGCCGATTAAAGAAAAAAATCTAATGAGTGGTACTTTGGAGCCAACTAATGAAGGATATGCGTTATCAAAAATAATAGGATTAAAGCTTTTGGAATACGCTTCAAAAGAAAAGAATACGTTTTATAAAACAATAATACCATGTAATCTATTTGGCCCATATGACAGTTTTGATCTAAAATCTTCTCATATGATACCAGCTGTAATAAGAAAAATTCATGAAGCTAAAGTAAGTAAAGAGCCATATGTTTCAGTTTGGGGGGATGGAAAAGTAAAAAGAGAATTCATGTATGTAACTGATTTAATTGAATTTTTATTTTTCGCAATTAATAATTTAGAATCACTTCCAAATTTAATAAATATTGGAACAGGAGTTGATTATTCAATAAACGAATATTACAATATGATTTCAGATGTTATTTCATTCAAGGGAAAATTCATCTATGATTTATCCAAACCAACTGGTATGAAAAGAAAACTTGTAGATATTTCATTGTCAAAAAAACTTGGTTGGAAAAGTAAATATTCAATTAAATATGGATTAAACGAGACCTATAAATTTTATAAAAAAAATTATGTATAAAAAATATAAATTGGCTTCATCATCATGGAATGATTCTGAAATCAATGCCATAAAATCAGTTATTGATTCGGGCAGATTTACGATGGGAAAATATGTAGAAAAATTTGAAAGTAATTTTTCTACATATTTTGGTTCAAAATACTCATTAATGGTTAACTCTGGATCTTCTGCAAACCTTTTAGCGATTGCATCATTATTTTTTAGAAAAAATAATCCATTAAAAAGAGGAGATGAAGTAATTGTTCCAGCAGTTTCATGGTCTACAAGTTTTTCTCCACTACAGCAGTATGGTTTAAAGCTAAAGTTTGTTGATATTGACTTATTTACTTTAAATTATGATCTAAGAAAATTAGAAAATGCAGTTACAAATAAAACTAAACTAATACTTGCAGTAAATTTATTGGGCAATCCTAACGATTTTGAAAAGATTAATAAAATTATCAATAAAAGAGATATAAGTATAATTGAAGATAATTGTGAGTCTATGGGTGCAATTTATGAAGGTAAAAAGACTGGTACAATTGGCCTGATTGGAACCTTTTCTTGTTTTTTCTCACATCATATATCAACTATGGAGGGAGGTATGATATGTACTGACGATGAGGAGCTCTTTCAAATAATGACTTCAATCAGGGCTCATGGTTGGACTAGAGATCTAAAAAACTCAAATTTATTATGTACTAAAGGGACAAATGATTTTGATGAATCATTTCGATTTATTTTACCTGGATATAATTTAAGACCAATAGAGTTTAGTGGAGCAATTGGTATAGAACAATTAAAAAAACTCCCAGACTTTATAAAACAAAGAAGAAAAAACCATCAATGTTTTAAAAATATCTTTCAAAGTGATTCTAGATTTATTATTCAAAAAGAGATAGGTTCAAGTTCTTGGTTTGGATTTTCAATTATTATAAATAAAAATTTTAAAATTGATAGGACAATCATTTTAAAAAAATTAAAGAAAGCAAATATTGATTATAGGCCTATAGTTTCGGGAAATTTTACTAAGAGTGAATCACTTAAATATTATGATTATGAAATTTTTAAATCAGTAAATAATGCAAATTATATTGATAAAAAAGGTTTTTTTATTGGTAATCACCACTATGATCTAGAAAAAAATATTGAATATTTATATGAAACTTTAAAAAATATTTAGTTCAAATATTTGTAAATTAAATAGAAATGATAATCAAACAAAGTAGTTTTAGTTATTTTATTTTAAGAAGTATCTATTTAAAAATAAAATTTATACTATATAAAATGTATCAGTTAAAATTATTACCACTAGACTTTTTCCCAATAATAGTTAGAAGAGATATAATAAATCATTCATTTTTTATTTACAAAAGAAAGTTAGTTGATACAAATAATGGATATTGGCGTTTGGAGCCTAAGTTAACTTCGTTAGAATTAAATGATTATTATTCAAAATTATATTACAAGCATCATAGATCCAAAATTGATAAAAATATCACCCCAAGAGACTTAGATCAGTTCATATTAATCAAAGAAAAAATCTTAGACTTAAATAAGACTAAATCATATAATATAATAAATTTTGGTTCTGGATATTCTGGGATATCTTATTTATTTATGATATTTGGACACAACGTTGTAAATATTGATCCTGCAATAGAGGATAATGATAGTTTTGGAATAAAAACTATTAAACAAATTGAAAATTACAAAGGTAAAGCTGATTTGTTTTTTTCAAGTCACAGTCTTGAACATGTAACTGATCTTAATTTGTTTTTTTATGAGTTATATAAAATTTTGAAAGATGGGAGTTATTTATTCTTTGAAGTCCCAAATTGTGAACATAAACACAAAAATGGGGGTATTAATGGTAAAATTATTCCTCCTCACACATATTATTTCAAATTAAGTTATTTTGAAAATTTAAAATTCAAGACTCTAGAAAATAAACTCTACAGTCAAAAAAAAACACCTCACTTAGTTGATAAGGAAGGTGAGGTAATCAGATATATCGGAAGAAATGAATTATAGAATTTTATTTACATCAAAAAATAATTATGATTTATTGGAGAATTGGATCCAAAAATGTTCAGGATATAAACTACCAGAAATAATAAATTTAGACCTAGGCTCAAACAAAAGTCAACATAATATGGGTCTCGAATTTTGCAAAAAGAATAACATAAAATTTATTAAAGCTAATAGAACTGAATTTCAAGATAATATTAAACAGGCCCTTAATTATCTGGCTAAAATTAAAGTAGAATATCTTTTATATTTACATCAGGATTGTTTTCCAGTTAACAGAAGTACTTTATGTGACGTCGATTTTTGTATCAAAAATAATGATTTAAGTGAATTTGGTTGTATTGGGTTTAACATTTATCATGATGCTGAAATCGGATATTTAAATCAAAATTTTTCAAATTTGATGACTACATCAAGGTGTGTTCTTCAAAAAGGAAATGGATATTATATGAGGTATCCAAAAGGTTCAAGAGTTAACTATGATAATTTTAAAAAAAATCAAGCTTTTTCGGTTGAAAATGTAATGTGGACAGCACTTTTATTGTCTTCCAAGTCATTTTTTGAAAACATAAAAGTTGATTTAGATTTTAATTTTTTTTTATCACCTGATGATATGGCGTATCAGTTTTTATCAAAGAAAGTACACAATATTGTCATACCAAATATTGAATTTATTCATGATCAGAAAATTAAAACTAAATTTAAAATTCCTAAAGACTCTCCAATTGGAAAGATTGAGGAAGTTGAAAAAAATTATGGCAAAATTTTTGGAATTGGAAATGTTTGGAGAAATAAATGGGGATTTAGTTATGATCCAAAGAAAAAATTTAAATTTTTTAATAACAGATATATAAAATTTCTATTCACACTTTTACTCAACAAAATCTATTCAAATATAGAAACAAGATCAAGGTCAGAATACAAGCTCTGTAAATCGAGGTATTCATTATTTGATTCGTATTATAATCATGATCCATATTATGGACCATTAAAATATTTTAATTTAAAAACTGATGACGGCAATAAAGACTAAAATATTTTATAATGTTTCATATTTGATAGATTCAAGTGATAAATTGAAAATTTTAATTTTATCTTTTTTTACATTTATTGGTCTTTTACTTGAATTAGTTGGGCTGGCAACAATAATACCAATAATTAAACTTACAATTGATAATAATAGTATAAACAAGGAATTTATCGATATTGAATTTATTTCGAGTTTTTTCGGATTTCAAAATACTCTAATATTCTTGCTAATTTTTTTACTAATTGTATTCTTTATCAAGATGTTATTTTTTGTGTTGTTAGTGTATAAGCAAAAAAACTTTGTATCAAATTTGGTAAAAAAAATTTCTGATAAACTTTTTAATAGGTATTTAAATCAAGAATTTTCATATTTTTCAAATAAAAATAGATCTTCTATTATACAAAATCTTCAAAGTGAAACATACTATTTATTTTTATTTTTTGAGAGTACTACCACAATAATTTCTGAGTTTTTATTGGTATTATCAATGCTTTTATTTATTCTTTTTTTGGAACCACAAGGTTTTATACTTATGTTTTTATATTTTACTTCATCAACGTTGATTTATTTATTTTTGACAAAAAAAAAATCGACCCAATGGGGTCAAAAAAGACTTTATCTAGATCAATCCATGGCAAAATTGATACTAGAAACCTTTGGGAGTATTAAGGAAATATTGATATATAACACTCAAAGATATTTTTCTAATAATTATAAATCTATAAATAGTAGAAAAACTAAATATATAAGTTACAGATTAACAATTGATCAATTCCCAAAACTATACTACGAATTCATAACAATAATTTTTATTGTTATATATACTTATTATTTATCAATTGAGACCAATGGAGTAGGTTCAATTATAGTTAAGCTTGGAATAATAATTGCAATTGCCTATAAAGTTATTCCATCCTTATCTAAAATTTCATCAAGTTATCAAACAATTAAAAATTATTCGTCATCGTTGAAAAAAATAGTCGATGAGCTTATTTCATCAAAAGAGGAGGATACAACAAGAATACATATCAAATCATTTAACAAACATATTTCTTTAAAAGAATTATCCTTTTCCTATAAAAAAAACCAACAAATTCTAGAAAATATTAATATTAAGATTAACAAAAATGAAACTATTGGAATTGTCGGGAATAGTGGTTCTGGTAAAACAACCCTGTTGGATATATTTTCAGGTCTTGAGAATAGTTTTAATGGTCAAATTTTAATAGATGGTAAAAAAATTAATTTTAAAACAGAGCGATGGAAGCCAAACATTGGATATGTTTCTCAAAAAACTTTCATTTTCGAAGGTTCGATAAAACAAAATATCATTTCATCTAATATCTTTGAAGATATTGATTTAAACAAATTAAGAGAGGCTTTACTTGATGCAAGATTGGAAAAATGGGTTGATTCCCTTCCAGATGGAATCGATTCAAACGTTGGTCATGAGGGCTATAAAATTTCTGAAGGTCAAAAACAGAGAATCGGAATAGCCAGGGCTCTCTACAAAAATCCAGAATTTTTTGTTTTTGATGAACCAACTAGTTCATTGGATACAGAAACCGAAAATGAAATCATGGATACTATATACAATTTGAGTGGATCAAAAACAATTTTAATAGTTTCGCATATTAAATCTACCTTGGTGGGATGCAATAGAATAATTGATCTCAATGAAAGTTAATTAATAACACATTAAACAAAAACTAGATACAATGAAAAATAAAATAAACTTAATAGCCGAAATAGGTTGGAATCATTTTGGTAATATGAAGTTAGCCAAAGAAATGATAAATAAAGCTAAATCAAGTGGTGCTGACTATGCTAAATTTCAAACATGGAGCGTAAAGAGACTTAAAAATGGTGATTGGGACAATGATGGCAGACGAGAAATATATCAAAAGGCTGAATTGTCTCTAGATAACCATAAGGAATTAATTCAATGCTGTGAAAAAAATAAAATTAAATTTTTATCTAGTGTTTTCAGTATTAAAGATGCAAAAATACTAAAAAAACTTGGAGTTAGTGAGGTCAAAATCCCAAGTTTTGAATCTAGAAATTACAAATTAATTGAATTTTGTAATCAAAGTTTTAACAAAATTTTTATGTCTACGGGCACTTCGTTGCTCTCAGAGGTAATGGATTCAATAAAATTGATATCAAATTCTGAATTAATTTTAATGCATTGTGTCTCAATGTATCCATGTGATTATAAAAATGCTAACCTTCCAAAAATGAAAGAATTAATGAAAATTCACAATAAAGTTGGATACAGTGACCATATTCAGGGCATAGATTCTGCTAAGATTGCAATTGGAGAAGGAGCGATGACAATTGAAAAACATTTCACACTAGATAATGATTTACCAGGAAGAGATAACAAGTTTGCTATGTTGCCAAAGGACTTTAGTGACTTGTCTAAATATGTTCTTAGATACAATGATATGTTTATAGATCATGGATCAGGATATCAAGATGGAGAAAGTGATTCGAGAAAAAACTATACAGGGAGATTCGATGGATAATATCAGTATAATAATCAGAAATAAAAATGAATCAATGCATATAGGTTATGCAATTCAGTCATGTCTTGATTTTTTTAAAACACCTGAAATAATAATTGTTGATAACGACTCAACTGACGAATCACTTGATATAGTGATGAATTTTAATGATAGAACAAATATTAAGATCGTGAAAAATTCAGTTTACACTCCAGGTCGTTCGTTAAATATTGGAGTTAAAAAATCCTCCAATAAATATATACTAATATTATCAGGTCATGCTCAAATAATTAATCTCGATTTTCAAAAAATTAAAGATAATTTAGAGAATTACATTGCTGTTTTTGGAAAGCAAATTCCAATTTACAAAGGAAAAAAAATTACACCAAGATATATATGGACTCACTTTGGAGATGATGAGGTAATTAATATGAATTCAAATCTTGAAAAAAGATATTTTTTTCATAATGCTTTTTCTTTTTTTAAAAGACAAACATTAATTGATATACCTTTTGATGAAAGATATGGTAGCAAAGAAGATCGATACTGGGCTAAAGAGATTGTAAAAAAGGGACATATGTATTTTTATGATCCAAGTTTAGTTATTAATCATTTTTATACTGAAGGTGGAGCCACATGGAAAGGGATTGGATAAGTTTAAATCTAAAATAATTTGATGTACAATTTCGCTATAATATCATCCCCTTTTCAGCTTTTAAGTCTTGGAGAATACCTTTATCAAACTAAAATAAATAAATGTATAATTACTGTTTTGTATCAAAATAAAAAAGAGTTAGATCAAATAACTGCAATGAGTAATATTTATGGTACTAAGATTACTCACTATATAAAAGCTAAAAGGTTAATTCAATACCTCTCGTTAAAAAATATTCTAAAAATTTACAAGAAATTTGATAATATTTTAATAGGAAATTTTTTTTCAGAACCACATATATATGTTCTAGGTCAAATTAAATATAAAGATGTAACAGTTCTAGATGATGGAATGGTTGTACATAAAATACCTGATTACATTAATACAAATAAAAATATTTTAAAAAAATCGTTATTAAGGACAATAGCTCTTAAAGCCCTTGGAATTAATATAAGATTTCCCAAAAAAATAAAATTATTCTCAATTTTTAATATACCTCCAAATAAATCTATTGAGCTTATTTCAAATAGAATA
>MDSV01038751.1_pt1 | contig 18226 bp, 21 predicted proteins | sample 810851 | NCBI WGS metagenome assembly MDSV01 (sample SAMN05326640, study PRJNA326480) | marine metagenome | isolation source: seawater | place: Atlantic Ocean: North East | collected 2012 | reverse complement strand
TTTTTTTCTTATTGATTAACATAACAAATATGAAAAAAATTTTCTTGTGACTGAGGTTTTAGTAATTTTTTTTTTTGTGATTGATTATCGTCACAAACCTCCAAAAAAAGAGGTGCACAAAATTGATGTTACTGGGATGTAATTTTACCAAAGCTGTAAAAAATTTTGTTACTGATTATCGTTTTAAATGTTGTTTTTTTTAGGTGCACAAAATTTGTTGTTACTGAGCCTTACTGGGCAGTTTTCGTATAATATTTTTTTACACTGATTATCGTATAAAAGTGTAAAAAAACAGTGTGCACAAAATTTTAATGATATTTTTGTGCAAATATTTGCATTTTTGTGCATTTTTGTGCAAGTAATTTTAACTGTCTTTTTTCATAGAATTTACAACTTTTCCTAATAATTCGTTACTGTATATCAAGTTACCAGTAGGTTTGTAAGTAGAAACTTGAGTGTAATTTTTGTCTTTTTTATTTTTAGTGAGAGGTATTTTTGTATTTTTCTTAAAAATAAGAGAATTTAGACTATTAGGATCATCATCATTATTTTCTTGTTTCTTATTATTTATAATATTTCCAAAACCATCAATCTTTACACCATGTTTTTTCTTAATATCCATACGAGTATGATAAGGTATATAATGATTCCAAGATATAAAAAGTAAATTAGGATGTGTATAACGAACTTGAAAACCATTATCAATTAATTGATCTATAATATATGAAATACAAGTTGAAATATCATATCTAGGTATTCCTAATACAAATTCTGGAACTAAGAAAAAGCAAAATTTTTCACAATTTCTACTTCGCCCTGTTGTTTTAATTTTTTTATGAACCCGCGCCAAAATTTTTTGATATATTTTTAGTTTATTATTTTCTATACTTTTTTGTGTAGAATATAAATCATCTAAATTTATTTTCTCTGTAAAATCACTCATAATATGTTTTAAAGAGAAAAAAAGAAATAAAAATAAACAATAAATATAACAATAATGAATTATAAACATTTGGTATTATCTGGTGGAAGTTGGAAAGGTTTATATATGTTGGGAGCTATAGATTTTTTTTTAAAAGAAAAATATATAAAATTTAATTTATTAGAAACTATATATGCTACATCAGTAGGATCACTTATAGCGACATTAATAGCTCTTAAAATAGAATGGAATACTATTATTCAATATTTTATTAATGTTCCAATAAAACAATTAGATAATTTAAATTTGGATATATGTTTATCAATGTTTAATGACTGTGGTATACTTGATAAAACATTTTTTATTAAACTATTAGGTAGCTTATTTAAGTCTAAATATTTGGATATCGAAACAATTACATTAAATGATTTTTATAAATATTCAAATATAGAACTTAACTTTTTTGCAATTGAATTTGAGACAATGAATACTATTAACTTTAATCATAATGATCATCCGGATATAAAATTATTAGATGTATTATATAGTAGTTGCACATTTCCATATTTATTTAAACCTAGTAAACTAAATGATAAAATATATTTAGATGGAGGTATAAATGTGCATTATCCAAGTAAATATTGTTTAGAAAAACATAAAAATGAAGAAATATTTGGAATTTATATAAGAACAAAGAGTTGTCTAGAAAGCAATTTGGATAATATGCTAAATTTTGGTATAAGTTTAATTTATAAATTAGTTTTTACAAATCAAATGGAAAACTTAGAAAAATTAAATAATCAGTTTATTATTGATACAGAAGGAAAAATGGTAAATACCATAGTTGAACTTGTTAAAAATAAAAATTTACGAGAAAAGATAATAAATGAAGGTAGAAGACTATCTAAGATATATTTAAACAACGGTATTTAAAAACTGATTAAGTGAGTCTTCTGTTGGATTTGCATCAAATTCAACAACTTGATCACCTTTTACTAAATAAATTGAAGGAAAACCGTCAATCTTTATTTTATATTCATTTTCAAATTCAGTGACACGTTTTTCATCGTCACCATTGATATCAATATACATGATATTGTGATTGTTAATTTTTTTCAAGTTATCGTTATTTTTCATTTTTTCCCACACACCATCTTCTTTACATAATTCTTTACAATGCGGACACCATTCTGTGCTAAATAAATAAAGATATGCGTTTTTGTTTATATCAGTTTCATCATTAACAAGTTCTTTATTTTCAACATATGTAGGTTTAACTTGTGGTTTTACATAATAATAATAGATGTAATATCCTAAAGAGATAAAAATACCTAAACAAAGTAATACGTAAAGTATAGTCCAAGGATTTTTTAAAAAATTACCAACTTTTGAAATCATACTAGGAGGTTGATCTATTTCAATATTAGACATATAGAGTAAAAAATATATAAATTTATTATTTTATTAACGAATTTAAAAAAAAAATAGTATATATTATTAAATGTTATCTATTAGTGGTAAATCAAATAAATTAATTATTAAAACAGATTCTAAATTATATTGTGATAAGGAAAAATACAATATGTATTGGAAAATGAAATATAATATAAAATTAAAAAACGATGATGAAAATATAGAATCAAAAATTTTGAAATTTCTAAAATCTTAAAATATGTAAATTTTTTTTTCTAAATTTAAAGTAGTATATGGTTAGAAAAACAAAAAAATATAGAAAAAAACAAAAAAATAAAACAAAAAAAAGAAAAATATATAATAAGGATGATTATAGTAGTAATGATGGTATGTTAACAACTGTATGGGGGCCAAGTTTATGGCACACATTACATACAATGAGTTTTAATTATCCAGTAAATCCCACATCAAAAAATAAACGTGAATATAAACAATTTATATATGGATTGCGTTGCACATTACCTTGTGGTAAATGTCGAAAAAACTTAAAAAAAAATTTAAGAGAGTTACCATTAACTAATAAAGATTTAAAAAATAGAGATACGTTTTCTCGTTGGATGTATAATTTACATGAATTAGTAAATAAAATGTTAAATAAAAAGTCAAATTTAACATATGACCAGGTGAGGGAGCGTTATGAACATTTTAGATCGCGTTGCACATTAGATGAAAAGAGGAAAAAGAAGAAAACAAGAAAGAAGAAAAAAAAAGAAGATGGGTGCACAAAACCTTTATATGGTAAAAAGTCAAAATGTTTAATACGTATAGTTCCAAGTGAAAATAAGTCAAAAACATTAAAAATAGATAAAAAATGTATAAAAAAAAGAAAATAATTTTGTGTTATGTTATCATAAAATTATTTAGGCAAAACTAGAAAAGTCATTTAATACAGGTCTAGGCAAGTGTGATGACACACGAGGATCACTGTATTTAGGAACCATTTTACATTCATATGGTTTTTCGGGACATCTTTTAGGTGCGGGACAAGGAGGACAACTATTTTGATTACCATCACATTTTTTAACATCTGGGCATTTAGGACATACAGGTGGAACAATTTGAGATTTTAAAATATATAGATCTTCCTCCCCCTTTGGAATTTGATTTTTAGGAATAGGATTCATTTTACTAGCAGGAACAGCCCTATTAACTTTATCACTTTCTGAAACAAATTCTAAATTAACTGCGTTTTCAAATGGATCATTGGCCGATCCTAAAGATAAATTTTTATCAACTCTGTTTCCCACACGTTGATTCATTTTATTAGTGCTAATACTCTCGTTGGGATTTTTCATACCTTCAATTGCGCTAAATCCCATGCAGCAAAAAATTAAAGAACCTAATAGAATTAAAAATATATGAAATTTTTGGAGTTTCATTTATATATAATAGTTTATAAAAAAATACTTATAATGGTTAATAAAAATTGGACATATTTTTTTCTTCTATATATTTATAATGAGTTGGAGAGCAAGAGGAAAAACAAAAATAGTAAATTCAGCGAAGAATACAGGCACCGGAAAGGTTGTCACTTATCTTGGTGGTATCGGAAGAGGTAGAGCCATTCGTGGTGCAATATTGAAGCGTTCAACTTGTCAGGATGGCAAATGTTACAATAGTGCGGGTTTCAAACCTCAAATGGTATTACAATAATTTATTAACAATATTAAAAACATATTATTAATAAAATAGAATATGAAATCTTATTATAAAGAAAATACGTTAGAAGTAGGAATTGATGAAGCAGGGAGAGGACCATTATTTGGAAGAGTATATATAGGAGCTGTAATTATACCACCAGATGATACATTTAAACAATCATTTATAAAAGATAGTAAAAAGTTGAGCGAGCGAAAACGTTTAATGGCATATGATTTTATTAAAGAAAATGCAATAGATTATACAAGTTTTTATTATGATGAAAATAAAATAGATCAAATAAATATCTTTAAGGCAACATATGAGGGAATGCATAAAGCATTAGATAATTTGCTTGTCACACCCGAACATATATTAGTGGATGGTATATATTTTCCTATTTATACAACAAATAATCAGATTATTCCATATACATGTGTAGAAGGGGGTGATAATAAATATTTATCTATTGCAGCGGCATCAATTGTAGCAAAAGTTGAGCGTGATAAATATATATATGATTTGTGTGATAATAATCCAGAGTTAGAAGAATTTTATAGTATAAGATCAAATAAAGGATATGGAACATCAAAGCATATAGAAGGAATAAAAAAAAATGGTGTCAGTTCTTGGCATAGAAAAACATTTGGAATATGTAAAAACTATTAATATTTCTAAAATAAATCATATAAAGATTTTATGGTTATAATTAATTATAATGTCTTTATTAGAGCGTGTTGTAGTAACTTATTGGAAAGTTCCTGGTGGAGGATTAGCAGCACCAGCAGTAATGTTGTGTTATTATGTTGGTCAGCAGGTATTAGAAGAATATATGGATAAAGAAAGGTGGGAAACATATAAAAAAACAACACCTTGGGGTCAACTTCCAATTTATACACTAGAGTATAGAAAGGGAACATTACAAGATTCCGAAGATGATAAGGTAGTTTTCAGCAATAGTGTTCCAACCTTAAGATCTTTAGGTCGAGTATTTGGAATGTATTTTACAGAATTAAAGCAAAACCAGCGTTTTCAGGCAGATGTATGGATTGATGCAGCAGTAGATTGTATGAGAACTTTATATCCTTCTATGAAATTAAAGGATGATGATAGATTAAATGCTAGGAAGGAATTAATTAGTGAATCGGGTAAGTTATATAATTGGTTTCAACGTTTTGATGAAAAAATTAAAACAGTAATGGGGGATTCGGATGAATTAAAATTTTTAGTGGACAATACAATTAGTATTGCTGATTTTCACTTTTTTGCAACAATCAATTCAATTGTTTGTGGTTGGATTGACGGAGTAGATAAAACATTTTTGGAGAAGTTTACTTCTTTGAATACATGGTATACAAAGTTCTTGAAACATTATCAGGAGCGTTTAGAAAGTAATCCAAAGAAGGAAGAGTATCCTTATATTGTGCACAATGGAAGATATTATGTAATGGGAAAGGATGAGACGGAATTTTGGGCAAATAAAGAGAATCATATGTCTGAAGATGAAGTATCACAAATGGAATTCCGTGGTGTTGGATATGAAGATAAGTCAAGTAATAATGATAATGTAGAAACACATAATGTCAAGATGACACAGGAGCAAATGGAAAAAATGGGATTAAATATTGAACAAGAAGTGAAGGAAGAAATATTAACGCGTGAGTCAACCTTGGGAGATGTAGAAAATGCTAGTGTAAAATTATTAAAAAATACCCTTAAAAAGCATGATAAGTCGTATGCGGGTGTTACTGAAAAACACGAGCTTATTAAGATGGTTAAGGAAGCGTTAATAAATAATGAAAAAGAAGTTGAAACTAGTGAATAAAATTGATTATCATTTAATTGTTCTATATATATAACTATATAACAATCATGTCCAAGACTCACAACGATATCAGTTATTATTTCGCATATTGGAAGCACGATGAGGCCAAGTGGAGCCTGTCATTGAAGAGATTCTTACTATCCTATGATAATGTAAAAAAAAATTTGACGGGACAATTTATTACATCAATGTGGTTAAAGTATGTAATTAGCCAAGAAAAGCCAATGCATTATATTGTATTTGGTGTAAAAAATATGGCACATAGACATAATGTGTTGGATGAGATTAACAGAAAGCATACTGGTGAGATGCGTAATAGCGGAAGACCTCCAACTATGAGTGATTTGCCAAAGACAGCAGATTTTTGTGAATATTTTGTGGGAAGCAACAAAATCACAACAAAGATAAATCGCGAGACAAATAAGAATATTCATACAATTTATACTTTTCCTGGAGTTAAAGATCGTTATAATCGTGAGCTGAAGATGAATTATGAAGGATATGATGGTAAATTATGTGCTACACTACCAGAGTTTGTTATTAAGTTTTAGAGTTCGTGTATATAAAAATTGAATAATACATTTAAAAATTTTTTTTATGATATATTAATTATGAAATTGCGCAGCGGAAAAGTAAAACCATCAGTTCCTTTGTGTAAATGTGGAAAATATTGGGGAAGTGTGAATTACAATAACATGTGTTCAATGTGTTATAGTCATGGATCAAATTATAAACAAAGCTTTCAAAAAAAGCTGAAAGAGTATGTGGATAGTAAAGTAACAAAAAACACAGATTTACTAGCAGCATTACGTTTTTCAAGTAAATCATATCAAACACAATTAATGAGACAAGTGTTTGATAATCTAAAAAGTAGAAATAAATATATAACAGCCAAGTTTGCACGTAAACTTTTGAGAGTTTTCGCTGGCGCAGATACATCAAAAAGGAGTCACTTGGTGTGTAGTTTTGTGATAGATTGGTGGAATATAACAAGTAAAAATGGATTCAATTCACATGAAATGTGTTATTTTGGTAATTTTGGCGAAGGATTAGATGATTATACATTTCCACCTCGTTTACCTAACCGAAATCTGTATTGCCGGTAATTAATATTAGGTTTATAAAATTGAAAAAGTATTTAAATAAATTATATTTTTTTATATTACAAAATGACAACAGTTATTGTATTTGACACAGAAACAACCGGTCTACCTAGCAAGTATAATGCAAAGGTTACAGAACTTGGAGTATGGCCATATATTGTGCAATTCAGTTGGATTGTATATGATATAGAAAGTATGGATATGATAAAGTGTGAAGATCATATTATAAAACTAAAAGATATGAGTATACCCCCAGAAAGCACCAAAATACATGGAATTACAAATGAAATGATGAATGAAAATGGAAAAGATTTATTGGGAGTAATTTCGCATTTTTATGATGATTTAAGCACGTCAGATATTTGTGTAGCTCATAATTTGAAATTTGACAAAAGCATGATTATGGTAGAAAGTATAAGATTAAATATCAGTAGTGAATTATTTGAAAATAAAATAGATTTTTGCACAATGTTGTATGGTGGTGCAATTACAAAGTTGACACGTATAAATTATCAACAGAAGGTTGTTCCGAAGCATCCAAAGCTAATAGAATTATATGAGAAATTGTTTAATGAAAAACCATCAAATCTTCATAATTCATTGATGGATGTATTGGTTTGTTTTAGATGTTATTATAAAATGAGATATAATCGTGATTTATTGGAAGACGATGATAAATTTGGAGGTTTTAAATGTTTCAATTAAGTATTTAGATAAAAATATTTAATTGAAAAAAATTCACTTAGAAATATTTTTTTATATTTTGTTTATATTATGACAACTGAGGATAGAGTTACTAAAAGAGATGGAAGAATGGAAACAATATCATTTGATAAAATTTTAACTAGAGTAAAAAATCTAGGAAATAATGAATTAAATGTAAATTATACAGGGCTAGTTCAAAAAGTAATAGATCGTTTGTATGATGGAATAAAAACAACAGAAATAGATGAATTAACAGCACAACAGTGTGCATCTCTATCAACATCTCATCCTGATTATGGAATATTGGCAAGTAGAATAATGATATCAAATCATCAGAAGAATACACCAGATACATTTAAAGGGGCAATGTCTTGTTTGTATAATTTTATGGATATTAATAATAAACATTCACCACTTATTGGAGATGAGTTTTGGACAAGAGTATCAATGTTTGAAAATGAATTAGAAGAAATGATTGACTATGATAGAGATTATTTATTGGACTATTTTGGATTTAAAACCTTGGAACGAGCTTATTTAATACGTGTAAATAAGAAAATTATCGAAAGACCTCAACATATGTGGATGCGTGTTGCATTGGCAATTCATGGAGATAATATGGAAAAGGTAAAAACAACATATGATTTAATGAGTCAAAAATATTTTACTCATGCAACACCAACTTTATTTAATGCAGGAACACAAAGACAACAATTGAGTAGTTGTTATTTGATTGGTATGGAAAGTGATAGTATAAAGGGTATTTACAGCACTTTGGCAGATTGTGCATCAATTTCTAAGTGGGCTGGTGGTATAGGAATGCACATTCATAACATTAGAGCATCAGGAAGTCATATAAGAGGGACTAATGGAACAAGTAATGGAATTGTGCCAATGCTACGTGTATTTAACAATACGGCACGTTATTGTGATCAAGGCGGTGGAAAGCGCAAGGGAAGTTTTGCTGTATATTTGGAGCCATGGCATGCGGATATTGAATCATTTCTAGATATGAAGAAGAATCACGGTGATGAAGAGCAAAGAGCTCGAGATCTTTTTTATGCACTTTGGATCCCTGATTTATTTATGAAAAGAGTAAAGCAAAATGGAATTTGGACTTTAATGTGTCCAGATAAATGTCCTGGTTTGAGTGATGTATACGGCGAGGAGTTTGATGAGTTGTATATGAAGTATGAAAATAATGGAAGAGGAAATAAGACAATGAAAGCTCGTGATATATGGTTAAAAATATTGGATAGTCAAATGGAGACAGGAACTCCATATTTACTGTATAAAGATGCTTGTAATAAGAAGTCGAATCAGAAAAATGTGGGAACAATCAAGTCAAGTAATTTGTGCACGGAAATTATTGAATATAGTGATGATAAGGAAACCGCGGTATGTAACTTGGCAAGTATTGGATTATCAAATTTTGTGGAAACAAAGTATGAAATACCTCATCCAGATCCAAATGAAAATGGAAGAATGGTTCCAATTAATAAGGTTATTATGTGGACACGAAATGGATGTAAATATTGCAACATGGCGAAATTATTAATAGAGCGTATGGCGAAGGCTAATAATTTAATGATTGGGACAGATGTAGAATATTTTGATGTAGATGAACAGTCAGAATTTTGGGAAAAATTTAAGAAACACAAATTGGAAGATGATAACGAGGAAATAAAAACGCTACCATATATTAGTGTATCTGGGAAAGATATTGGAGGTTATAGTGAATTAGAAGAGTTGATAAGACCTAAGTTTAATTATAAGAAGTTACATGAAGTAACAAAAATAGCAACCGAGAATTTGAATAAGGTAATTGATATAAATTTCTATCCAACAGAGAAAACGCGACGGTCAAATATGAGACATAGACCAATTGGTTTGGGTGTTCAAGGATTAGCGGATGTATATGCAAAAATGAATGTGCCATTTTATTCACAAATGGCGAAGAAGATTAATAAAAATATATTTGAAACAATTTATCATGCAGCATTAGAGAAGAGTAATGAATTGGCAATAGAAGAAGGGAGTTATGAAACATTTAAGGGATCACCAGCGAGTAAAGGAATATTGCAATTTGATATGTGGAATGTAAGTCCAGGAAGTAATTATAATTGGGAAGAAATGAAGAATAAAATAAAATCTACGGGATTACGCAATTCATTATTAGTGGCACCAATGCCAACAGCATCAACAAGTCAAATTTTGGGAAATAATGAATGTTTTGAACCATTTACAAGTAATATATATGTAAGAAGAACTTTAGCAGGAGAGTTTGTTATAATTAACAAATATTTAATGCGTGAATTAATAGATTTAGGGTTATGGAATAATGAAATGAAAAATGAAATCATTAAACACAAAGGATCTATACAGAAAATAGAAATTATACCCAAGGTATTAAAGGAAAGATTTAAGATTGTATGGGAAATACCGATGAAACATATTTTAGAAATGGCGGCAGACCGAGGAGCATTTATATGTCAAAGTCAAAGCACAAATTTGTGGATGGAAACACCATCTTATGATAAATTAACAGCTATGCATTTCTTTGGTTGGTCAAAAGGATTAAAAACGGGAATATATTATTTAAGAACAAAGGCAAAAGCGGCACCCCAACAATTTACAATAGAACCTGAAAAGAAAAATATTGTTGAAGAGGAGGAGGATTGTTTAATGTGTGGATCATAACAATTTTATTAATATATATTTTTATTAATATATATTATAATGATAAATATTGTGAAACAAATAAAAAAAATAAATACAAAGTCAATAATAAAAATTTTTTATATGATGTGTATGTTTAATTTTATTTTAAATAAGAAATTAAATTGTTTTATTATTTCAATAGCTACAACATTAATACTATTTTTTATTGTAAAAAAAGATATTGATATATCAATGTTAATATCATTGATGTTAAGTATTTTTGTTTTTAATTGTAATAAAGTTTTTGAATATGAAGGAGAAGAAGATGATGAAGAAGAAGGAGATGCTGAAGATGATGAAGAAGATGATGAAGAAGATGGTGAAGATGATGAAGATGATGAAGATGATGAAGATAATGAAGATGATGAAGATGATGAAGATGATATTGATAAAGAAGAATTAAAAAAAGCAATAGCTCAAGCTGAAGCAGCAGGTATTATAGAAAAAGCAGGAAGCGCAAAAAAACAACAAAAAAGGGAAGAAAACAGATTGAAAAGAAAGTTTCAAAAATGTGCAACAGCTTCTTTAAGACCAATAAATGAATGTAGACAAGAAATTAATGATATAATAACAGGTGTTGATGATGATGATGGCGATGATGATGACGGCGGTGGTGATTCATATTAATTATTATAAATATTCAACTAAAGGAATAAAATGTCCAAATTTTATATCAATAATTTTTTGTGCAAAAAAACGATCCAATAATCGTGATTTTATAGATAAATTTGTTTGTATTTCATTAAATATATCTCCTAAATTTTTTTGAACATTCCAATTATTTTTACACAATATACTTGAACAACATAAACATGAAGACGTAGTTACATCTATTTCATTTAATTGTGTAGGATCTAATTTTAATAATGATATGTAATCATGTAAATTAAAAATTTTAACAGTAGGTGGTTTAAATGGATAACAGTGTTGTTTTGTAAATATAATATTAACAAATGTGCATTTTTTATCTACAATTGGAAGTAGAAATGAAGCGTTAATTATATTATTATTTATTTGAATATCAATTAATTCTACATCAACATTAAGAAAAAATCTATTAAAAAATTTATTTTTTACACCTAAACTAAAAGAATAATATGTTAATAATTCATTTTTTATCCTTTTATTACGTATATTTTCTAAGACTTGTTTTATATTATAATTTACCGTATAATTGTCTGTATTTAACTGAATATTACCTATATTCATTTAAATAATAATAATAAATAATTTTTAAGTATGTTATATAATAACTACACCCTGCGAGAATCGAACTCGCGACCTTCGCCGTGTAAAGGCGACGTCATAACCAACTAGACCAAGAGTGCCTTGAGTAACTATATATTATAATATAAATGTTTTTAAATACTTATATTATATTAATTTTTTCGCCTTCTTTTATGGGACTTTCCCCTTTTTCTTCTCTTGTGGGATTTTCCCCCATTCCTCTTCTTTTTTGTTCTCTTTTTCTTCATTCTTTTTTTTGTTCTCTTTTTCTTAAAAAGAGATTTTCTACGCTTTCTTCTCCCACCAAACCAGCTCGGCCCCGCCTCGAGGGTTTTATTTATTTCGATTGCAGATTTTACCATACTTTTATCGATTTCTCCGCTGTTTATTTTTTTTATTAAATTTTGTTGAACACCAATAATTTGAATTTTAATTTCTTCATTTTTAATACTATTAGGATCTAATTTTAGTAAACCAATAATAGCAGCCTGTTCTGATTGGCTTTTTCCTTTTGTTAAGTTTTCTGCTCTGGTTAGAATATTTAAGTCATGTTCAAATTTATCCGACATTATATAATAAACATATATTTATTTTCTAGATCTGTGAATTTTTCTTCTTTTATGTGATTTTCTACGTCTTCTTTTTTTCATTTTCTTTTTTGTTCTCTTGAAGGATTTTCCCCCATACCCCCTTTTCTTTTTTGTTCTCTTTTTCTTAAAAAGAGATTTCTTAAAAAGAGATTTTCTACGCTTTCCACCAACAAGTTGTTGTTCTTGAATAAATGATTTTCTTGTTGGTTTTATTTTATTTTTCCTCCTCTCTAATAATTGTTTTTGATATTCAGCTTCTCGCTCTTCTCTTTTTTTCTTTCTTCGTTCTTCCCATCTTTTCCAGTTTTCTCTCCTTCTTTGTTCTTCATTTTCTTTTAATTGTTTATTTCTATTTTTTTCTGTTGCACGTCTTTTATGAGAAGCTGCACTACGCCTTTTTCGGGTTCTATTTTTTTTATTATGTGCAATAGGTGCAATAGTAGGCAAAGGTGCAATAGGTGCAACGGTTTCAATAGTAGGCAAAGGTGCAACGGTTTCAATAGTAGGCAAAGGTGCAATAGGTGTGTCAGTCTTTTTTTTACATGATAATGCATTTGATAAAGCTTCCGAAGCCCGTTTTAATGCATTCCTTTTACAATTTGTATCGCCTCCAATCATATTTATATATATATTAATTTAGATAATATATATTATTAACATTTTGAGAATGGTTTGAAAAAGATCATTGCAACAAAACCTGCTCCAATACCTTGATAGAAAATACTTCTTCTCACTTTAGCACTCTCTTTTTTTATTTCAAGTTGTTTTTTGCTGAGTGAATCTTTAAATGGCGTTCCAACTGAACGCGTTCGAATTACATAATATATAGATGCAATTGTATAAATTGCCATAGCATATGCTAAATAAATTGAAATTTTACAATATGACATATATAATATATTTATATAATATATATGAGAAAATATGTAATTCCAGCTAAGAGAAAAAAATCAACAAAAAATAAAAGATGGAAAAAATCAAGATCACGATCAAGGAATGCTCAACCTATAAAACCTCATCTCATAAATAAAACTGCAAAACATGTGAAGACTGCAAAATATATCCCGCCTCATAAAAGAAATAAGACCATGAAAAAAAAGTTTAAAGGTAGAAATAAGAAAAAAAATTGGACTAATGATTGGAATATTAATACTATGTTGGAGATGACTGATGATAAACCAAAAAAACCTATTGGTTTACCTAATTGGCCACCAAAGGGTCCTTCGCCATCTGAATTACCACCACCCGTATTTCCATCACCAATGAAACCACATAATTCACCTTTATCTCCTGTGAAATTTACAGATGAAGATATGGATGTAATAAAAACTGTTTTGGAAGATGCATTTAAACCCAGTCCTCAAAAACCCGTTTTATTGAGACCACAAGATTTAATGAAATCTAAAATAAATACAAATTTATTAACACCAGCAATGATAAAATCAAAAAATTTAGCACGAGGAACAAAAAAGAAGAAAAAAAGAAAACATAGAAAATCAAAAAAGAAAAAAACGAAAACCAAAAGAAAAAAACGAAAAAAACATTAAGTTAGATTTTTAATAATAATATACAAGGGCATAATTGTCCAAAATATATTAACATACATAAATGGTCGTTTAATTAATGCAAACCCTGTAGGAAAAGCATCCGTATTAAAATTTAAACTGCTTTGGTCTGTCGTTTGTATAAAATATTCACCCATATAAAGTAAACTATTCATTAGCTGAGATCCCATAGCAACACCTAATGCAATCTTATAAGAGCTTGTTTTTTTACTTAAATTTATCAAATATAAAAATGCAAATAATCCACAAAATAAAGCATGCGTGCTTTCAATAATTCGACTCCATATTCCTTTACGCGCCATATAATATTTATCAGCATAAGCAGCATATTCTGCATAAAAAATTTTAGAAAAGTTCCATGGAAATAAATAAGATAAATTGTAATCATTTGTCCAAACATGAGTTTTATTTTTAAGTAAACTCATAGATTCAAAATAAACATGTTGATAATTTATTATAAAATTTAGTTCCCATAATGCGGTTAATACTGTGAAACAAATCCAAAAATAATCAATTATTCCCAAGGATTTAAAATGTATATTATATTGTCTACATATCATTATTGGAATTGTAAATAATGAAACCTCAATCAAAGCTAATAATATTCCTATCATTTTATAAAAATATTATTACATCTTTAAATTATTTATTTTTATTTTTCCCTGGGAAATGACAAGGTTACTAAGAAAGAACGGCTATTTGAAGGTTACTAATACTAAATTTTATTTCAGCTTTCTGACCACCACTACCAGCAGTAGCCCATCCTCCCATTCTTTTGGTCGCATCAAACTTCCATGCACCTTCGATATCATCTGAAATGTTGGGATCGGACACCAAATATTTATATGTATCACTAAGAAAGAATTCAATGTAGTATATTTCCTTAATTTTGGTTTTATCCACCCCAGTCATATTGCCCATGAAATGGGGCAAGCCTGCCATGGTGTCCTCTGGAACCATATCCAACGTGACTGTGATGGTGGTGGCTGTGAGATCACCGTTCTCATTGACGGGAAAACTTGCAAAATTAATTGAAGTCTTAACCGAGTCATACTCATATTCATAATTTGTATCACCATCTTGATGATAAGTTGAAAATGAAACTAATAACATATCATTTATTATATTTCGACCAACAGTTTCGCCAGTCCCAGGGTTCGTTACTTGAGTAGCAAGGAGGCCGTTGGGTAGGTTGCTCACCACAGTGATGTCCATTGTTGCTCGAAATGTGGAACCAGGAGAAATTTCTCCTAATTTGCATCTTCTATAATTTGTAATAACATTGTGTTTCCATGATGATGGACTTTTATACCATCCGGCTGGCTTGATGGTTTGACCAGAGGAATTATATTGTGTGTGTTCCCCACGCCACTCAACCATGGTTCCCTTGAGGTCAGAGTGTTGGTGTGGTAAAAAAATATATATGTCGTTGGCGGGGAGAGATCCGGTTTCCAAATGTTTATATAAATTACTAAGTTCATTTATTTTTGCAAGAGATGACCACCAATTGTCCTGAATATTTGCATCCATCGCCCAGAATTTATACTCTCCCTCCTCCTGTGTCATGGTCTGGTCTTTAAAATTGTTCCAGTTCTTGTTTGCTCGTCTAAAGACATTTTGGATATTGGGGGGAGGTTCAGCTCTATCACCCATTGAGTGTTTAATGTGGTGCGCACCCAAATCAGAATTCAACCATTGATAAAATCGGCCTCCACTCATATAATAATTTTTTAAAATATCTCTGAGTATTTTATTGTCTGTTAAATCATTAGATGTTAATTTAATATATGGGAAATCTGTATCCGCGTTGTAATTTGTATAAAATTTATTCACTGCCACCGTTGTATCTTTATTTGCCATTCCATTATGATTTGGATTTGTCTTATCCCATCGTAAAGGGTAAGAGTTTTGAAGAGGGGAAACGAACTCCTTTAAAGACGGCACTTCCTTGGTATGCATTCCAATATCAGCTAAAGTATCATTATGATTAGGTCTATATGCTTTAAATTCAGTTACCATATCATTTGCATTCCTATATATAGGTGCACCATCCTGGTTTGTGCCGCGGAATCCATCATAATAAAATAACTCTCGATCAGCATCTGTTGCCTGTTCCCCGAAGCTTATCTCTCCATCCTGATGATGGTAATATCTAGCTGGACCTTGGCTCGACGGCTGCCCGGAAGCAACGTGATTGGCTTGATTTTTCACCTGCTCCGGACTCACATACATCGTAGAAGCGCTGTCGGTGCCATCAATAGTGTCCGCGGTGAAGTATTCTTTATTAATAGCTGCGCTATCCCACGGTCCGTCTTTGGCGAACATAGTGCGTGTCATATATTTAAACGTGTCTTCCTCAACACCAATCGGCGGCAATCCCGCTTCGGTTTGTCCTTCCCCACCCAGGTGTTCGGCAAATGTATACATCAGGTGCCTCCACTCGGAGGGAGATGCTGTATCTTGAGAGGGAAGGCGTGTCCCCCAATACCGACCACCATTGGAAACTGGGTTATCATTGTCTGGATGTCTGTAGGAAAACTGTTCAAAAATTTCAGATTTACTGCGAGCAAGGAAATATATCATTTCATCAGGATCATTTGTTATGTCGAAGTCTGCGAATTGCCAGATGCCACCATTCTCTACAGTAGGGTCTTGGCTTGGATCAAAGGTTCTGGTTATTGGACTATCATTATTATTATCCCCATCAGTAGGAGGATCCCCAGCATCTTGGCCACCACCAGGCGCGGTATCGTTACCACCACCAGAGTTGGGTTGGGCTGCTTGTATATTTATATATGCCTCAGAAAGTTTAGATAATTCTGTTACAGTCAAATTATCATAATGACCATCACCCCACAAAGCAACCCGCCCTTTTTTCATCGAAACTAAATATCCTTGTGGTAATGAATAATAATCTAAAATATTTCCATAATTATTTTGAATTAACTCCCTAATATTTTCGGGATAATTCATTACATTACCTCCAGATAATCCGGGTGATAAGGAAAGTATCATATCTCCCATATTAAGATCACTTCTAGATGGATCGTCCGCTGTTAGATTTTCCGTATTTTGATACAAAAGACCATTTTCAATAAGACCAAATCCACCCACACCGACTATTCCGTGCGGTGCAGTATCATCATGTGTTCCAATAAAAGAATTAGGATTTGAATATATATTATTAATATTTTCTAGTCTTCTTTTTGTCGGAACATCATTAAAATCAAACGCTACGTGTGACGTATTATGAGCTTGATGGTGAAACATAATATTGTTCTTCGCAATTGGTCTCCATCCTGCTCCTGTGTTTACATCATTAGAGCCGCCCGTATATATAGTATTATATGAATATGGTGCTAGTTCTAATTTTACAATTTTATCTCCATCGTAGTTCATTCCCCTCCTCTCGATCCCTTTGTTCTCACTGTCCGCGTAAGAAACGCCTGCTGGCATGGTTATATATGTTTCATCTCCACCACATTCTGCCGCTCCCCAGACTCTCATCCTCCCCCCACTTTTCAATGCAAATGCAAATGAAGAAGAATAAAGATTGGGCGTCTCTGTAAAAGTTCCAAATATTTTCCTTTTATATGCAATATCTCTTCTATACATTATGCCTATTTGAAGAACTAACGATGTTGCATCTTGACCAATACGAATAGCATATCCATTTCTATTAGAAACAGCTTCATCAGCTTTCCACCCTAATGCTATCTTATCGCCGTCCACAATGGTTGGGGCAATAATATAATTAGTATTGCCGGTGGTCCAACCGATGGGCGAAGTATTTAATTCAGAGACCCAATCTTTAGGTATATCGGTTTGTGGACTCGGATCCCCCTGCACATCCGTAGTAAAATTGGTCCAACTGCTTAAATAATTCATATCAACGTGATTTTCATACCAATCAATAGTTTGATGGGCCCATCCACCCCATGATGCGTTCCCATAATACCCCGAATTTAGCATTTGTTGTGGATAATCTCTGCTACTAAATGTATGTAAATTATCTATACCATTTTTATAACAAGTTCCAATTACAATAAATCTTTTTGTATGTGGAGTTTTTATTGCAAAACTATTATCTGTTTTTAAAATTTCAAAATCATTTCTAGTGTAGGAGCCACCATCAGCGTTCTCATCATGTAACCAATCATATCTACCAAGAAACATTGCAGAAAGAACTTTAGATTGAACCTGGTGGTTATTTAAAGACCCATTTTCATAATCGGTCGGTGTATTATCGATATAATTGTGTGCATTAATGTTATTAAACCAGTCGGCTCCAGATCCTCCAGCAAGAATATTTGATATTGCTGGAGTTAAGGTAGCTCCTTTTGGCGTTCCATAATATGTATTAACATCCACATCATCGAGATTTATATAAGGATCAAATTTTACAGGATGATTGTGGTAGCGTTCTTGCCCGCCACCTGCTTGATGTGTGGTGCGAG
>MDSV01023147.1_pt1 | contig 18226 bp, 15 predicted proteins | sample 810851 | NCBI WGS metagenome assembly MDSV01 (sample SAMN05326640, study PRJNA326480) | marine metagenome | isolation source: seawater | place: Atlantic Ocean: North East | collected 2012 | reverse complement strand
TAAATTAAAAATAAAAAAACGGTCAACTATATAATAGTATAACCGTTTTATTGTTTTAGTAGCGGGGACAGGACTCGAACCTGCGACCTTTGGGTTATGAGCCCAACGAGCTACCAACTGCTCCACCCCGCGATATGTTTTGCAAATATAGCCCTAAAAATCACTTCTACAATCATTCTTTGAAAATTATTTTAGGAGACAAAAAAGATTATTTTTGCCATTATGCTTGCAGTAAATAATCTATCTCTTTATTTTGGTGGTCAGGACATTTTTAAAGACATCTCTTTTATGGTAAATAAAGGGGATAAAATAGGTCTTACAGGAAAAAATGGCGCTGGGAAATCAACTTTATTAAAAGTATTAGCCAAGGAGCAAAGTCCAAACCATGGTAGTGTTACTATCCCTAATGGTATAATTATTGGTTATTTAATGCAGGATCTTGATTTTGAGGATGGACGAACTGTCCTAGAAGAAGCTCAGACTGCTTTTGAGTATCTTAATGATATTGAGAGAAAAATGAATCATGCTAATCAGCAGCTTACTGAACGTACTGATTATGAAAGCAAGGGATATCTTGATATTATAACAGAGTTTAATTACTTAGAGGAGAGATTTAGAATGGCTGGTGGGCATGATACTGCTGCTGAGATAAGTCAAGTACTTATAGGTTTGGGCTTTACACAATATGATTTTGATAGGCAAACAACAGAGTTCAGTGGTGGCTGGAGGATGAGGATTGAATTGGCTAAGATTTTACTTAAGAAACCAGACTTATTATTGCTGGATGAGCCAACCAATCATCTTGATATAGAGTCAATTATCTGGTTAGAAAGATGGCTTGGAAACTATAGTGGAGCGATTGTATTGGTTTCACATGATAGACTTTTTTTAGAAGCTTCCACAAATAGAACTATTGAAATATCATTCTCAAGAATTAATGATTATAAAGCTTCCTATACTAAGTATCTAACTTTGCGTAAGGATAGAATTGAGAAGCAGGTTCAAGCTAAAAAAAATCAGGAGAAATTTATTGAAGACACAAAAGTACTGATCAATAAATTCCGAGCTAAGAAGAATAAAGCAGCATTTGCACAAACTTTAATAAAGAAGTTAGACAAACTTGAGATCATTCAGATTGAACAAGAAGATGTAGCTCGTATGCAATTTGCTTTTTCTCCATCTCCTCACTCAGGTAAAATTAGCTTAACTGTAATGGATGCTTCAAAGAGTTATGGTAATTTAGAAGTACTTAATAAAATAAATTTAGAAGTTATAAGAGGAGATAAAATTGCATTCGTTGGTAAAAATGGTGAAGGGAAGTCAACATTAGCCAAGATGATTGTTAATGAGCTTGATTATGATGGAACAGTAAAGTTAGGCCATCAAGTAAAGGTGGGGTATTATGCTCAGAATCAAGTGGAATTTCTAGATGATAATCTCACAGTGTTAGAGACTATCGAGCAAGCCGCAAATGAGGATGTTTCTGGTAGAGTCCGATCAATATTAGGGTCCTTTTTATTTAGTAATGACGAGGTGAAAAAAAAGATAAAAGTGCTTTCAGGAGGAGAAAGAGCTAGATTAGCCTTATGTAAATTATTGTTAGAACCTTATAATTTACTTATAATGGATGAGCCAACTAATCACCTAGATATTACATCAAAGGAGTTGTTAAAAAAAGCATTGATGAAATATGATGGAAGTTTAATTGTTGTGTCTCATGACAGGGAGTTTTTACAGGGATTAACTCAAAAAGTATATGAGTTTAAGAATCAAAATATTAAAGAATATATTGGAGATATTGATATGTTTTTATCAGAAAAAGATCTTGAAAGCTTTAAGCAATTAGAGAGTTCGCAAAAGGAACAGAAAAATACTAAGCAAGATAAGTCAGCAGTTCAATTGTCTTTTATTGAACAAAAGAATCAAAAAAAGAGAGTTAAAAAACTAAAAAACAGAATAGGTAAACTGGAAAAGCAAATTGAAGATCTCGAGCGATCTCAGAAAGAGATTGATTTGCAATTGTCAGAACCAGAAAAATTTAAAGAATTATCGCGTCAAGAAGGTTTTTTCGAGCAGTATGAGAAGAATCAGAATATAAAGAAAGAATTAGAATCAGAATGGGAGCAAGCAATCGAAGCATTAGAGCATTTGTAATCTCTAGTATTTGTTATGATGCTATGCTAAGCATAATATTTGTGTTTTTATATGTTACTTTTGTCTGAGAATTAATTATTAAAATATAAATTATAAAAAATGAAAAAGTTATTATTAACATTAGTTTTAGGTTCAGGGATTCTAATAGCTAATGCACAAATAGAAAAATTAGCAGGACCAAGATTAGGATTTGTATCTATATCACCAGGCCCATTAGCAGATTTCTTACATGATGGGTTTGACTTTGAGGGCAAATATGGAAGCACAGGAGCAGCATTTACAACATTATATGGTTGGCAGTGGGAAAGTCGTTTTGCTGATGGTGGTGGAGAAATTGTGGGTATTGTAGAATGGATTGTATTGGTTGGAGGAATGGAGAAAGGAATGTTCTTACCATCAGCATCATCTATAATTGGAGCAAGAATGGATAATGGATTAGAATTAGGAGTAGGACCCAATTTATCATTATCAGGAATTGGTATGGTATTTGGTGTAGGATATAATTTCAAATCAGGCAATCTAAATTTGCCAATAAATATATCAGTTATACCAGGAAGAGCAATGGATGAAACTTGGGATGGAACAGATTATGAATATAATTCTGGAACTAGAATAGCAGTTACACTAGGCTTTAATATGAGTAGATAAATTATTACTTTAATAGTAATAGGGATCACTAAAATGATAATTAAGGGCTGGCTATTAGGTTGGTCCTTTTTTTGTTTCTTTGCAAAATGGATCACAAAGCAGGATATGTTAACATTATAGGCAACCCTAATGTGGGGAAGTCTACTTTAATGAATGCTTTGGTTGGTCATAAGTTGTCCATTATTACACACAAAGCACAAACTACGCGACATAGAATTCTGGGCATATTGAATGATAAAGATTATCAGATTGTTTTTTCAGATACTCCTGGAGTAATAGCTCCAGAGTATAAATTGCAAGAAAGCATGATGAATTTTGTTTATTCTGCTTTTCAGGATGCTGATGTGCTTATTTACATGATTGAAGTTGGGGAGAAAGGGTTAAAGGATCAAAAACTTTTTGGAAGATTAAAAAAAGTAGACACTCCTTTACTTGTGTTACTTAATAAGATTGATTTGGCTGAACAAGATTTTGTTGCCAAAGAGATGGAAAGATGGAAAGAAGAACTTCCTAATGCAGAATTATTGCCAATTTCTGCTTTAAATAATTTCAATATTGATGTTATTAAGAATAAATTATTAGAGTTATTGCCTGTGTGCCCTCCGTATTACGATAAAGATGCGATTACTGATAAGTCGGAAAGATTTTTTGTTGAAGAAATTATTAGAGAGAAGATATTAAAGCATTACAAGAAAGAAATTCCTTATTCAGTAGAAATTGAAGTGCAGGAGTTCTTTGAGGAAGAGGATATAGTTAAGATTAGAGCTGCAATTCATGTTATGCGAGAGAGTCAGAAAGGTATTATTATTGGTCATAAAGGAATGGGATTAAAGCGGATTGGCTCTGAGGCAAGAAGAGATATAGAAAAGATGCTAGATAAAAAGGTGTTTTTGGAAACTCCAGTAAAGGTAAAGAAGAATTGGAGAAATGATAATAGAGAGTTGAAAAAATTTGGATACCAATAATGAGTAATATAGTAGCAATAGTAGGTAGACCGAATGTTGGTAAATCTACTATTTTTAATCGTTTTACAGAAAGTAGACATGCTATCACTGATGAGGTAAGTGGTGTAACTCGTGATAGACATTATGGAAAGGCAGAGTGGAATGGGCGTGAGTTCTCAGTAATTGATACAGGAGGCTATGTTCAAGGTTCAGTAGATATCTTTGAAACTGAAATAAGAAAGCAAGTTGAGCTAGCTATTGATGAAGCAAATGTGATTCTTTTTCTAGTGGATGCTAAGGCAGGGATTACTGATTTAGATCAAGCGGTGGTTAAACTTCTAAGAAAATCAGATAAGAATGTGGTTCTTGCTGTTAACAAGGTAGATAATTCAACATTATTAGAAGATGCAGTAGAGTTTTATAATCTAGGGATAGGAGAGTATATTCCTGTCTCTTCTATAAGCGGAAGTGGTACTGGAGAATTATTAGATGAGTTATTAAAACATTTTGAAGATGATGTCGAGAATGATGATAATGATATCCCTAAATTTGCAGTAATAGGCAGGCCAAATGTGGGAAAATCTTCTATTATAAATGCTTTAATTGGTAAAGAACAAAATATAGTTACTGATATTGCAGGCACTACTCGTGATTCTTTAAATACTAGATATAATCAATTTGGGTTTGATTTCACTTTAGTTGATACAGCTGGACTTAGAAAGAAGAAAAATGTAAATGAGAATTTGGAATTCTATTCTGTAATGCGCTCAGTTCGTGCTATTGAGCATTCTGATATCTGCCTACTTGTGATTGATGCAGAAAGAGGATTTGAAGCTCAAGATCAGAGGATATTTCATATTGCAGATAGAAATAAGAAAGGAATTGTAATACTAGTAAATAAGTGGGATTTACTTGATAAGTCAACAGAAACAGCAAAAAAGTTTAAAGAGCAAATAAGAAAAAAAATTGCACCATTTACAGATGTTCCTATTGTATTTGTTTCAGCATTAGAGAGGCAAAGATTATTAAAAGGATTAGAGACATCAATTCAGGTACATAATAATAGAGTTCAGAAAATTTCAACTTCACGTCTTAATGAAGTGATGTTACCTTTAATTGTTCATGTTCCTCCTCCAGCCATAAAAGGAAAGTATATTAGGATAAAGTATTGTACACAGTTACCAACAAATACACCAACGTTTGTTTTTTTTGCTAATCTGCCTCAATATATTAAGGAGCCATATAAAAGATATATTGAAAATCAATTACGTGATAATTTTGATTTCTCTGGGGTCCCTATACAGATCTATTTTCGAAAGAAGTAAGCGTTTACTATGCGTAGCATAGTATTTAATTTATCTGTTTTTACTTTTGCTAATTATAATCAATATAATTTTTTAACATGCGTTATTTATTCTTTTTATGTGGACTTGTATTATTTTTATTTTCTTGTTCTAATGTTATTTTTGTCCATTCTCAGCCCGAAGGTGTGGAATCCTTAAATGAAATTCCTGATAGACTGCATGGCATGTATGTATTTGAGGATTCTAGTTTTAATTCAGAATCCTATGTAGTAACTGATTCTTCTGTTGGAGATATGGTTCTAGGAGATAACTTGATTGTTAAGCAAAGAGGAAATTACTTTTACCTTAATCTTTCTGGGGATAATGAATATGCTCTCTATGTTGTAAGGATTACACAGTTCTTACATAAAGATATTGAGATATCATTTATAAATATTACTAATGAGAATGCACATCTATTTAATATCCTCAATTTAGAGGAGATTAGAGCCTTTGATGAACAAGATGAAGGTCAGCCATTGTCTTTTAACCAAAGGCCTGATTATCTTATTGATGATGTTAGTGTTAATCAGCTAAATCTTCTTTTGAATTCATCAAAAAATAAGCAAAGATTATTACGAGTGGATTAATTCTGTATCAGATAATATTATTAAAGAAAAGCCGAGCAATTGCTCGGCTTCTTTTATATTAATATATGAAACATCTAGTTATTGATCCCTAGAAGCTCTACCTCAAATACAAGTGTTGCACCAGGACCTATCATCCCACCTGCACCTTGATCTCCATATGCTAAATTAGAAGGGATAGTTAGCTTCCATTTATCGCCAACACTCATTAATTGTAAGGCTTCGGTCCATCCTTTAATAACCTGAGTTACTCCAAATGTAGCTGGCTGTCCTCTATCTATGGAGCTATCAAATACAGTTCCATCTGTCAACATTCCATGATAGTGTACAGTAACCTGATCAGTAGTGACTGGTTTTGCTCCATCTCCAGAAACTAGGACTTCATATTGCAATCCACTTTCAGTAGTAGTAACCCCCTCTTTTGCTGCATTTTCAGCAAGGTAAGCAGCACCTTCTTCATTTGCTTTCGCACTCTTCTCAGCTTGCATTTTTCCAAAGTATTCTTGTAAGATTGTCATACTTTCTTCTTCTGAAATATCAAGATCATTCCCTTCAAAGACATCATTAAATGCTTTTGCTACTGCGTTTGCATCAACAGTGTCTAATCCTTGTGCTTTTACGCCAGAGGCCATATTGACACCTAAGCTATAACTTACTTTCTCCATTTCTGTTTCCGGTTTTTTATAAGTATTGTTATCTGTGCAAGCACCTAAAATAAGAGCAACACTTACGATTAATAAATTGATTTTTTTCATTTTGTAATTTTTTGTTTGCAAAACTACAATTATTGTTTGTTCTCAGTTTAAAATTGGGAAGTATTTTTTCTATATTTGGCTTTTGGTAAAATCATAATATTTAATGGAGACTATAAAGACGCCGATTGAAGGTTTGCTAGTAATTAAGCCTGATATTTTTGAAGATGACAGAGGTTATTTCTTTGAGAGTTGGAGTAAAAAAGCTTTTCAAGATATTTCCTTAGAGTTTGTACAAGATAATCAATCATTATCTAAAAAGGGGGTGTTAAGGGGGCTGCATTTTCAGAACCCTCCTTTTGAACAAGGAAAATTAGTGCGTGTGATTAAAGGCGCTGTAATTGATGTTGCAGTGGATATTAGAAAAAACTCTATAACTTATGGGCAGTATTTTGCTATTAAGCTTTCAGAAGAGAATAAAAAAATATTTTGGATTCCACCGGGTTTTGCTCATGGGTTTATTTCTCTTGAGGACGATACTATTTTTGCTTATAAATGCACGCAAATTTATAATAAAGAATCGGAGGGTTCTTTGCTTTGGGATGACAGTGATTTAAATATTGATTGGGGTTTCTTGAATCCTTTGGTTTCTGAAAAAGATATGGATGCTGGTAGTTTTAAGGATTTTAAATCAGAGTTTTAGTAATGAAAAATAAATATTTTAATTTTTTAGTTGTCACACTGTTATTGTTAGTGTTTACGCAATTATTTATGTATTCAACGGATCTAAAATCAGAAGATAAGTTACATCAGGAGCAGTTTAATATAAAGTATGGGATTTTTGCTATTGTACAGCCTGAGGATTTGAATTTTGCTGGTGAAGAAATACCTGTTTATTCATCTGATATCTGGGAGCGTATTGACCGAGAGTTATTGAAAAATACATATTGGCAGTCTAATACCATGCTATATTTCAAAAAAGCAAACAAGTATTTTCCTATTATTGAACCTATTCTTAAAGAATATAACATCCCTGATGACTTTAAATATTTGGCTGTTATTGAGAGTGGATTAGATAATGTAGTCTCACCTTCCGGAGCAGCTGGATTCTGGCAACTTATGAAGGGAACAGCTCGTGAATATGGATTGGAAGTAAATAAAGATATTGATGAAAGATATAATTTGGAGAAAGCAACAGTTGCAGCATGTGAATATTTGCAAGAAGCATACCATAAGTTTGGCAATTGGACTATGGCGGCTGCATCATACAATATGGGTAAAAGTGGTGTCAGAAGAAAAATTAAGGAACAGGACTCTAATAATTATTATAATCTATATTTAAATTCAGAGACTGCGCGATATGTTTTTAGGATTATCGCAGTGAAAGAAATTATGCAGAATCCTAAAAAATATGGATTTATGTTTCGTAGAAAGGATTTGTACAGCATGCCTAATTTGCAAGCTATTGAGGTTGATTCAACAATTGCTAATCTATCTGATTTTGCAAAATCATATAATGTTAATTACAAACTACTTAAACAATTTAATCCTTGGTTAAGAACCAGAAAACTTCCTGATAAATCAAGGAGAAGATATATTTTAAAAATCCCTACCGATACTGACTTAATGGTTTTTGATAATATTGAAGTTCAATCTGACTCTTTAGAATAAGATGATCAATCAAGAAGATGTTATTAGTATTTATGGAGCTAGGGTTCATAATCTAAAAAATATTAGTCTAAAGATCCCTAGAAATAAACTTGTTGTTTTTACTGGTAAGAGTGGTAGTGGGAAATCATCCTTAGCTTTTGACACTATTCATGCTGAGGGGCAAAGAAGATATCTAGAGACTTTTAATGCATATGCACGTCAGTTTTTAGGAAATATGGAGCGCCCAGAAGTTGATAAGATTACAGGTCTGAGCCCTGTGGTAGCTATTGAACAGAAAACAACATCAAAGAATCCAAGATCTACGGTAGGTACCATTACTGAGATATACGATTACTTACGATTACTTTATGCGCGTGTAGGGACAGCATATTCTTATAATTCCGGAAAAAAAATGGTTAGGTTTACTGATAATCAGATAATAGATCTGCTTTTAAAAGATCTTAATGGTAAGTCAATAAATATTTTAGCCCCTATTGTTAGATCAAGGAAAGGACATTATGCTGAGCTTTTTCATTCATTGGCTAAAAAAGGCTACTTAAAGGTTCGGGTTGATGGTGAGATTATGGAGATAAGACCTTCCCTAAAGCTAGACAGATATAAAACTCATGATATAGAAGTGGTGATTGACAGGTTGATAGTTTTGCAGAAGAATAAGAAAAGATTGCTTAAATCATTACAATTAGCCATGAATGATGGTGATGGTGTAATGATGGTTATAGAATTAGGAGGAGAGTCTACTAGATATTTTAGTAGATCATTGATGTGTTTAGAATCGGGGATTGCTTATAAAAATCCTGAACCTAATTCTTTTTCCTTTAATTCACCTAAGGGCGCTTGTCGATCATGCAATGGATTGGGAAAATATAAGTTAGTTGATAAAGAGAGAATCATTGCTAATAAAGATCTAAGTATTAATCAAGGCGCAATTGCTCCTATTGCGAATCGTAAAGCTGATTGGATAATTAGTCAGATTGAATTAATAGGAAAAAAATACAATTTCTCTTTAAACACTCCTTTTTCTGAGATTCCAGATGTTGGCGTTGAGGCTATACTGTATGGAATCCAAGATAAGCTAAAAATATATTTAGAATCTGCAGGCATTTCGAAGATACATAAACTTAATTTTGTTGGCATTATTAATTTTATTGAGGAGCAGTCTAAGAATAAAAATGTTAAATCAATTGTAAAATGGGCTACAAAGTATATGTCTGAACTTGATTGTAAGAGTTGCGGTGGTAGTAGATTAAATATTGAATCCTCACATTTTAAAGTTGCTGATAGAAGTATTCATGAAATATCTAATATGGATATATCCGCATTTGCTCAGTGGGTTAATTCTATCGAAAATTCACTTAATAAGATTGAGTTAGAGATTGCTAAACCAATTATCAAGGAGTTGAGTAAGAGACTGCAGTTTATAATAGACGTTGGACTTTCTTATCTTTCGTTAAATAGAAGCTCTAAAACTCTTAGTGGAGGAGAGGCGCAAAGGATTCGTTTAGCAACTCAGATTGGGACCCAGCTTACAAATGTGCTTTATATTTTAGATGAGCCAAGTATTGGGTTGCACCATAGGGATAATCTCAAATTGATTGCATCGTTGAAGAAACTAAGAGATATAGGCAATTCTGTGATTGTTGTTGAGCATGATAGAGATATGATCAAACAAGCTGATTTTATTGTTGATTTAGGTCCTGGAGCTGGCATCCATGGAGGAGAGATAGTCTCTAAAGGTGATTACAAAGCTGTTATTAAGGATAATCATATTACGGCTGCTTATTTAAATGGGCAACGAGAAATTAAAATTCCTAAAAAAAGAAGGGTAGGTAATGGGAAATTTCTTAGCATTGAAGGAGCTAAGGGAAATAATTTAAAGAATATTGATGTATCGATTCCTTTAGGATTACTTTGTTGTATTACTGGCGTTTCTGGAAGTGGGAAATCTACTTTAATAAATGAAACACTCTACCCAATACTAAGTAAACATTTTTTTAGAGGAGAAAAAGAACCGCTTGCATATAAGTCAATCTCAGGGTTAGAATATATTGATAAGGTTATTGCAGTTGATCAATCTCCAATTGGCAGAACTCCTAGATCAAATTCTGCGACATACACAGGAGTTTTCTCTGATATCAGGTATCTTTTTGCAAATCTTCCTGAGGCAAAAATCAGAGGTTACAAAGTTGGGAGATTTTCTTTTAATGTAGTTGGTGGTAGGTGTGAAGGCTGTAGAGGTGGTGGCAAGAAAACTATTGAAATGAATTTTTTGCCAGATGTTGAGGTGCACTGTGAAGAATGCAATGGCAAACGATATAATAGAGAATCTTTAGAGATTCGTTTTAAAGGAAAATCAATTTCTGATGTTCTAAACTTTACTATTGATCAGGCAGTTGATTTTTTTAAGAATATGCCTGCTATTTATCAAAAAATAAAAACACTACAAGATGTTGGCCTGGGCTATATTACTTTAGGGCAGTCAGCTACAACACTTTCTGGAGGAGAGGCACAAAGAATAAAATTAGCATCTGAATTGTCTAAAAGAAGTACTGGTAATACTGTTTACATCTTAGACGAGCCTACAACAGGCTTACACTTTGAAGATGTTAAGGTATTATTGGATGTTCTCAACATACTTGTAGATAAAGGAAATTCTGTTTTAGTGATTGAGCATAATCTAGATGTTGTTAAGGCTTCTGATTATATTATTGATATTGGTAAGGAGGGGGGGGAGAGAGGAGGTGATATTGTCTGTAATGGGGCACCCGAGAAACTTGTAAAGTGTAAGAAGAGTTATACTGCGAAGTTTCTAGAAAAGGCGTTGGGTTAAGTTTATTATATTTGGATATTTAAAATTAGAAATATGAGTAAGGAGGAGAAAAAAATAAGGAGAGCTTTTAAAGAAAAAAATTGGAATGCTATAAAAACTGCTGATTCGTGGCAGATTTTTAAAATTATGTCTGAGTTTGTTGAGGGCTTTGAGTCTATGTCGAAGATCGGTCCATGTGTTTCTGTTTTTGGTTCAGCAAGAACAGAAGTAGATAACAAGTATTATAAGAGCGCAGAAGAGATAGGATATTTACTTACTCAGAAAGGCTATGGCGTAATTACTGGTGGAGGACCTGGGATAATGGAGGCCGCGAATAAAGGTGCACAAAGAGGAAAAGGAAAGTCGGTTGGTTTAAATATTGAATTACCTTTTGAGCAATCTCATAATAAATTTATAGATAATGATAAGTTGTTAAATTTTGATTACTTTTTTGTGAGAAAAGTAATGTTTATAAAATATGCGCAAGGATTTATTGTGTTGCCTGGGGGTGTAGGGACTTTAGATGAGCTTTTTGAAGCAATTACCTTAATACAGACTGGTAAGATTGGGAGATTTCCTATTGTTCTATTTGGATCATCTTATTGGCAAGGGATTATCGATTGGATAAAATTGATAATGTTAGAAGCAGAGCGTAATATTAGCGATGAAGACTTGGACTTGTTTAATATTGTAGATACTCCATCCGAAGCAGTGGAAATCATTGAAACATTCTATAAAACATACACTTTAAAACCTAATTTTTAGTATATCTGATTGCATTCTGATTTTTTTAGTATTTTTACGCCAATTATAAAAATTATACTAAATGAATCATTTTTGGAAAAAAGCAATTCTTCTTTTTATTTTGGTTAGTTCAGTAAACCTTTTTGCACAGGATGATAATCTTGATGGGAAAATAGAAAAAAAATTCCAGCCTAAATTTACTTTGGGATCGGGTATCTATACTTTAACAGGAGATATACAAAATGATGAGGTGGGACTGATAAAAGGAAAAGCAGGCTTTAATGCAGGTATGAAGTTTGACCTTGCAAATAATCTTGATTTATCCTTTTTATTAGTTAAAACATCTTTTTCTGCCAGTAATGATTTGGAGAATTTCTCATCAGATATTGATGGTTTTGGACTACATTTAGGTTATACTGTAGATAAATTCTTTAGACAGTCAAAAATTACTCCGATATTCTCTGGAGGTGTCCAGAGTTTGGTAGTCTCAACAACTATTCTTGATGTAAAACAAGAAACATCTAGTTCTGTTGTGATTCCTTTTGGATTTGGTATTAGGATGGATATTACTGAAAGATTGCAATTTGATATTGCAATGCAATTTGGTATGGGTATGGGTGATATTGATATGTCAAATGCAGATAACTCTGATGGATATAAATCGTTAAACTTTACAATCCATTATGATCTGTTTACAGCTAATAAGAATGCTAGTCATGACTCCTTCGATAACAGCTATTATGCTGATGTTGATTTTGTCAAATTAGAATCTGAAGATGAAGATGGTGATTTAGTGTGTGATATGGATGATTATTGCCCAAAGACTCCAACTGGAATTAAAGTTGATAAGAATGGCTGCCCATTAGATGACGACAAGGATGGTATTCCAAATTATTTAGATCAGCAGAAAAACACACCTGATGGATCTATTGTCGATGAGAATGGCGTTAGGTTAACTGCTGATAAATATCAGAGTACATATTCTGATTTTGAAATAGCTTCTAGAAGATATGCAAATTTTTATAATGAAGTTGAGATAAAGCGTGAGGATTATAAAACAATTGATGAGTATCTTATTGCAAAAGCCAACGCTTTTAATAAAGCATTTAATGAGAGTTTAAATGATGATTCTAAGGTTGCAAAATTAGTATATAAAGTAAAGATCGGAGAATTTAAGGACGGAATTCCTGCTAGCATCACAAATAAATTATTAAGTTTAGATGACTTAGAGAGTTTTACAATGAATGATAACACTATAATTTATGCTGTTGGCACTTATGATACTTTTGATGAGGCAATGAGTAGACTATTTGCAATTGAAGAGAAAGGGTTTGATGATACGTATGTTATAGTAGACAATAATGGTGAGATTTCTAATTATATGGAGCTTGTTAATGAGCCTGTTATAGAACAAGGTGTAGTGCTTGATGCTGAGGAAGACCTTGGAACTAATGATCTGGAAGAAGATAGTATTGTTAAAGAAGTTAATGAGTTAGCTAACAATGGAACTACCTATAGAATACAGATAGGCGCATTTAATAAGCCTTTATCGAATGCAGTATTTGTTGGGGTCGACAATGTAATTTCCTTTACTGGAAAAGATGGATTAGTGAGGTATATGACAGGTTCTTTTACTCAGTATAAGGATGCTATTGATTATCAAGCCCAGATGAAGGCTAGAGGATTTGATGATGCCTTTATTGTTACTTATCGGAATGGAGATAGAGTTAGTTTGAATGTGGCAATTAAGACTGAAAACACTCCATTAGAATTTGAGCAAGAAGAATCTATTGGGACTAATATAGATCTAAAATTTACAGTTCAGATTATGGTGGCAGAAGCGACAGTTTCTACTGCTGATTTAGAGAAGATGACTATTTTGGGGAATATTGATAAGGAAGGAAAAGGATCTGATTTATACGAGTATTATGCTGGAACTTATTTAAGTTTAGAAGAAGCAAATATTCGTTTGGTTGAAGCAAAATCAGTAGGTTATGCTGACGCTTTTATTTTTGCAGAATTAGATGGTGAAAGAATTACACTCGAACAAGCAAAAGAGTTTTTAAAATAATACAAAAGAGTATAGCCTGCGCCAGTGCTGGGGTTTTTTATTGTTTGCTAGTTTTTTTACTTCCTCCATAAACCTCAAATTTTCTAAAACTACATTCAAGTTCTCCATTCATTACCTTTATTTTTTTACTTGGTTTTAAGCCAATAAATTTCATATTCTTAATGTCAGATGAAATTAACCAGACTGTACATTCTTGGTAGTCATGTTTTAATGTAGTGCCTACTTTTTCATAGAAGTCATTAATTCCTAAATCTATTCGTTCTCCATAAGGAGGATTGAAAATTACAAATGTTCCTGGTGTAATTTCTGTTTCAAAAAAATCAGAGTTAGTTACTTTGATATTGTCATGCATTAATGCATTAGTAATATTTTCTCTACTTATTCTTACTGCTTTCTGAAAATTATCACTGCCTGTAATTTTTCCATGATATTCTCTTTCTTTATCTAGAGAAACATCTTTTATGGTCTCCCACAGTCCTTTATCAAAGTCTTTCCATCCTTCAAATCCAAATTTCTCACGGAAAATATTTGCAGGGATATTATAAGCAATTAATGCAGCTTCAATTAATAGTGTTCCACTACCACACATTGGGTCATGAAGATCAGAGCTCTTATCCCAATTACTTAGTAATATGAGCCCAGCAGCTAATACTTCATTAAGGGGGGCAGTTACCATGTTTGATTTATAACCTCTTTTATGTAAAGAGCCCCCTGAGCTATCAAGTGAAACTGTACAAGTGTGCTTCGCAATATGTAGGTTAATACTAATATCAGGCATTACTGGATTAACATTAGGTCGTTTGCCAAATTTATTTTTAAAGGTGTCTGCAATAGCATCTTTCATCACAAGTGAAGCATATTTGCTATGTGTGAAAACGCTAGAATGCGTAGTAGCATGTGTAGAAAAAGTATTTCCTATAGAAAAGATTTCTGTCCAGTCAATTTCACATAATCTCTTATAGAGTTCCGTTTCATCATGTGCCTGAAAGTGTGCAATCGGTTTTAGAACCCTAAGGGCAGTTCTTAGGTTTAGATTTGCTTTATACATAAAACCTTGATCCCCCTTAAAGCTAACCGCTCTATTTAATACTTTTATATTTTGCCCTCCTAACTCTCTAATTTCCTCAGCCAGAATCTCTTCCAAACCAAACATAGTTTTAGCTAGCATGTAAAAGTTATTATTTTTCATTCTGCAAAGATAATGCTTATTGACAAAAAAGATTTCCTTAGATTTGTTAAAATAAAACCTAACTATTTGCATAGTATAATTTTATTGATGATTATTGTTTAATGAAAGATTTTATAGAATTAGGAGTAAGTCCAGATTTTGTTAAAGGATTAGATGATTTAGGTATTGTCCTCCCAACAGAAATCCAAAATCAAGTTATTCCTTTGTTATTGGGGGGTAATACTGATTTGGTTGGTCAAGCTCAAACTGGAACAGGAAAGACGGTTGCTTTTGGTTTGCCACTTTTACATAAGATTGATTCAAATAAAAAAAATATTCAGGTTCTAATACTATGTCCTACTCGTGAGCTGAGTCAGCAAGTAGCTAAGCAATTATTCCGGTTTACTAAATATTCAGATAAAATTTTTGCAGAAGCAGTGTATGGTGGTAGTCAGATTGAGAAACAGATTTCTAATCTTAAACGCACTACACATATAATAGTAGCAACTCCAGGTAGGTTGATTGATTTATTAAAGCGTAAGGCAGTGGATCTCACTCATGTTAAAACAATAATATTAGATGAGGCAGATGAAATGCTTAGTATGGGGTTTAAGAAAGAGTTAGATTTAATATTAGATTCCTTAACAGGGATAGAGAATAGGTGGCTATTTTCAGCTACTATGCCTCATGGTATTAAGCAAATTGTTAATCAACATATGAGTACTAATGCATATAGGATAATTGTGAGTGGAAGTAATGTAGTAAACACAAATATTGATCATAAATTTGTTTTGTGTGATGATCCTGAAAAGTTCAATATTCTTTTGCAATTTCTGTGTTCTGTGCAAGGGAAAAGAGGAGTTATTTTTTGTAGAACAAAACTTGAAACCCAGAGATTAGCCGTTAAATTAATGTCTAAGAATATTAATGCTGATGCCATTCATGGTGATTTATTACAGAAAGAGAGAGATAAGGTAATGCGAGCATTTAAGAATAAAAATTTGAGTGTAATTGTAGCGACTGATATTGCTGCTAGAGGTATTGATGTAGCAGATTTAAATTATGTGGTTCATTATCAGTTGCCTGATAAAGAAGAATATTACACGCATAGAAGTGGAAGAACAGCTCGAGCTGGCAGAAAAGGGACATCTTTAGTTCTGGCAAATAGTTATGAAATAAGAAAGGTAAGGAGTTATGAAAAAAACTTAAGAATATCTTTCTCTAAGATTAATAATTTTAAGTAGTTAATTGCCCAATAATTTGTTTTAATGGAAGTATTGCTCTGGTATGTTCAATACTTGGTCCTGCACACCAGACTGTCTTGTAAGTGCTGCTAAATGCAGCTCTCTCAACTGATTTCATCCCTTTAAGATAGATGAGCATCTTAACCCATTTTTTTAGTTTTTTATTTTTGCTAATTAGTTTTTCTAGCCAGTTTTGTGTAGTTCCTATTTTTTGGACATAGGGAGTATTAATTACTGTACAGGGTGTTCCAGATATTTTGGTAGTAAGAACAATGTCTTCTTTTCCAAAATCTACACAGGCCTGTTTGTATTTTTCTGAGATTTCGGCTTCTTCACAAGCGATAAAAGGAGAACCAATGGACAGACCAGAGTATCCTTCATTGATTTTCTCTTGAATTCCTAATTTTGTACCTACTCCACCTGCTGAGATGATAGGTATCGAGCAGAATTTCTCTATGCGTCTAATTAAGTCTTTGGAGTTGAGATTGCCTGCGTGACCTCCTGCATTCTTATTTACGGCTATTATTCCATCCGCTCCTAGTTCTGCTACTTTTCTGGCATAATTTTCTTCTATTACATCACAGAATACTTTTATTCCTTTAGATTTACAAGCATCAATAACTTTCTTAGGGTTTCCTAGTGAAGTGATTATAAAATCTACTTTTAGTTCAACACATGTTTTTAATTGCTGTTTCATCTTTATGTTAGAATCATTTACAATTAGGTTGATTCCTAATCCATGGTTATTTGTATTCTTTCTTATCTCTCCTATCGCATCTCTAAGTTCCTGATCTGTTCTGAAATTTAAGGCAGGCATACAAGCTGCAATATCAGAATTCAAGGCTTCTATCATCATTCTAGTATTAGTAACTAGGAACATGGGCGCCATGATTATCGGATGTTTTATGTCCAGAACTTTATTAAGAGGTATAGTTGTCATTGTTATCTATTAAAAAGTCTATGATGACATAAGATGTTGAGATTATTGTACCCTGAAAGGATATTTATGGCTACCTAAATCGTTATTAGCTTTTTTAATTTTTTGTTTTAGGTTTTCTTTATAGGAATGAAGCTTTGAATGGAGATCTTCATTGTCAGTCGCTAATATTTGTGCTGCTAAGATCCCAGCATTTAGAGCTCCATCTAATCCAACAGTAGCGACAGGGACTCCAGGGGGCATCTGTAATATAGAAAGAATTGAGTCCCATCCATCAATCGAAATAGATGATCTACAAGGAACGCCAATTACAGGAACTGTCGTGAATGCTGCAACTACTCCAGGTAGGTGTGCTGCACCTCCGGCTCCAGCAATAATTACTTTTATTCCATCCTTTCTTGCATTTGTCGCGAATTCTTCTACTAATTGAGGCACTCTATGTGCTGATAAGGCATTAATTTCGAATGGAATTTCCATGTCATTCAAAAATTCAGCTGCCTTCTTCATTATTGGCATGTCAGAGGTGCTTCCCATTATAATACTTACTCTTGCTTTCATTATTTATTTATTTTAGTTACAAATATATTATTTCCTATATAATCTCTATAATTATATGAATGGTTTTTTTCGTTATTATTATTATTTAAACAATATTTTTTTATATTAGCTAATTAAGTAGATATTTTATTTCCCAAAAAAGAGTTTTTTTTTAATTCACAAGAAGGTTTTTTTTTATATTATAAGTAGTATTATTGCTTTCTGTTAAATTTTTTATAGTTAACTTGTTGTTTATTAGTTACTTTAGATTGTTTTTATATAGATTTCTTTCTTTCTAAATTTTTGTTTTTTTTTTTGCTTGGGTGATAAACAGAGTATATATTTGCAGCCGCTTTTTTAGATAAATCAAATTCTTTTATTTGATGGCAGAAAAAAAAGTTGTTAAAATAGCTTGCAAAGTAATATTAAACTATTACTTTTGCAGCCCTTTTTAAAAGAAGTTCATTGATATATTGAAGATAGAATTAATTACATCCAATTACAGTCAATTACAATTTTTTTATACAACGAAGAGCTTGATCCTGGCTCAGGATGAACGCTAGCGGCAGGCCTAACACATGCAAGTCGAACGGTAACATGAGAGCTTGCTCTTGATGACGAGTGGCGCACGGGTGCGTAACGCGTATGCAATCTACCTATAACTGAGGAATAGCCCAGAG
>MDSV01052695.1_pt1 | contig 18235 bp, 18 predicted proteins | sample 810851 | NCBI WGS metagenome assembly MDSV01 (sample SAMN05326640, study PRJNA326480) | marine metagenome | isolation source: seawater | place: Atlantic Ocean: North East | collected 2012 | reverse complement strand
GGTTCATATATACCTCAAAAATAAATTTTATATGGGTCTTATGATAAATGATGTAAAATATTTTATCTATCAGTAAGTTTAATAAATTAAACGTTTTTTTAGGATAAATCATATATGTGTGGAATATGCGGGGAATTTAGGTTTGATAACATCAAAATTAGTGATGTTAGATCACATAATATGATGAAAGCTATAACACCTAGAGGCCCAGATCATACAGGAGAATTTAAAGATAAAAATATTTTTCTTGGTCATAAACGACTATCTGTTATCGATGTTTCCTCTAGATCTAATCAACCAATGGAAGATAATAATCTTGTTATTGTTTTTAATGGTGTCATTTTTAATTATAAAAAACTTAGAGATAAACTTATAAAGAAAGGATATAATTTTTTTTCTGATGGAGATACTGAGGTTATATTAAAATGTTATTTGTATTATGGCGAAGAGTTGGTAAACCATTTAGATGGAGTTTTTTCTTTAAGTATATATGATAAAAATACAAATGAACTATTCTGTGCACGTGATAGACTCGGGATTAAGCCATTTTATTACATTTATACTCGAGACGCATTTTCTTTTGCTTCTAATACAAAAGCTCTTATAAAAAATGTAGACAATCTATCAATAAATAATGAAAGTTTGCATTATCAATTTACTTTACATTCTGTAGTGCCAGCTCCAAATACTATCATTTCCAAAATACATAAGTTAGAACCAGGCTCTTTTATTAAAATTAATTCTAACGGTGAAATGATTAAGCGGAAATATTATTCATTCAATCATATAAAATTGAATAATAATATTGATGAGAGAGAAATTATAGAAGAAACAGAAAGGTTGCTTCTAAACGCTATAGAAAAAAGATTTTACACGGCTGATGTTGATGTCGGTGTGCTGTTATCTGGTGGTCTTGATTCTAGCTTGATTGTTGCTATGGCTGCTAAACATAATCTATCAGATATCAATACTTACTCTATTGGTTTTCCTACAATTGATAATGAGGAAGGAAATGAATTTTATTATTCAAATATGGTCTCTAGTAAATTCAAAACAAATCACCATACATATAACATTACTCAAGATAAGCTGTTTAAGTCTTTAGATGATGTAATAAGGGCTATGCCAGAGCCAATGTTTAGCCAAGACTCAGCTGCATTCTATTTGCTGGCAAAAGAGGTGTCTAGTAAGCAAAAAGTAGTATTAAGTGGCCAAGGAGCAGATGAGCTTTTTGGAGGATATTTCTGGTATAAAAAAATGCATGATACAAAAGGTTCTGATGTTGATAGATTTAAAAAACATTATTTTGATAGGGATTATGAGAACTATTGTGCCCTGATTAATAAGTCATTTGTCAGTCAAGATCATACAATATCTTTAGTAGAAAAGTTATATGAATATCAACGGAAAGATATTAGTTTTCTAGATAAAACTCTACGAATTGATTTATCTACCTTAATAATAGATGATCCGGTCAAAAGAGTTGACAGCATGACCATGTCTAATGGATTAGAGACAAGAGTCCCATTTTTAGACCGTGACCTTGTTGAATTTGTATTATCAATTCCTTCATTAAATAAATTAAAAAATGATGGCAAATATTATCTTAAGAAGGTTGCCGAAAAATATTTAGATCAGGAGCTTATTTATAGAGATAAATTCTATTTTCCTGTTCCCCCATTAAAAATATTACAAGAAAATTTTTATGTCTATGTTAAGTCTGTATTGACATCAAATTCTTGTAAAGGAAGAAACTTATATAATAGGAAGTATATTGAAAAACTTCTTGGTGAACCAAATAAGAATTTCACCAAACTTAATGGTAATACATTATGGCATCTATGCTTGCTAGAGAGATGGTTTCAGCTAAATATTGATTCATAAAAAAACCCATCTCACATGAGATGGGTTTATTTCACATAATATTAAATAATTAGAACTTATGAGTTATACCAAGACCATACGAACGTACAGCAGTACCAGCTCCTTCAATTCCTTTTCTTGTGTAACCAATTGTGACATCAGTTGATTTACTAAGATTCATTTGGTTAGAGATGCTAAATACATCATAGTCAGATGTAGCTGTATCCATATTACCTTCAGCAATTGCTAATTGAATCATGTTATGTCCCATTGTGTAATGAAGACCCATAGTTGTAATATCACCAGCACCATTATTTGTGCCCGCTATATCAACTTCTTCATCTGTATAAAAAACACCAAGTCCTGGCATTACTTTATAAGAAGCAAATACTTTATCATTACTCAGACCACGATTTGAGTCAGCACTTTTATCATGATTTCTTGCAAAACCAAGTTCTAAACCTGGAAGCATCATATCAGCGATTCTTAGACCAACTGCATAGTCACTTTTTTGAACATTAGCATTATTAGTTTGTTCGCTCATACCTCGTAGATATGCTATTTCCATAGGACCTAATTTGGTTGCTATGCTAAGAGATGAATCCCATGTACCATCTTGACCAAACGCTCCATCACTTGTAGCACCATGTTGGTTTAAAGCTATAGCTGTATCCATGTTAGTATCATACTTACCCATTGTTTTATATGGCGATTCAAAAGAACCCATTCCAATATAACCCAATGCTGTCTGGAAACCTAAATTACCAACATGTAAGTTAAATGTTCTACAGTCTTGTGCATTAGAACAATTCGTTGCATCGCTAGTTGCAGTACCGTCAGCAATATCAAATTTCCATTCTGCGACGCCAACCAGTGACATTGAACCTAGATTTTCTTTAAATTTAATGCCCAATCTACTTTTTTGACCATTATCTCTAATACTGTCTACAGAATTACCTGCACCAGTAGATCTTTGGTCATACCCTACGTATAAACGTCCATAAAAATGTACGCCACTACCAGATTTTCCTGCTGAAGCTGAATGCGAAGAATGATCCATTCCCCCATATCCGCCGGCTACAGCTAATGATGATGCAGTCATAAACATGACTGCTGTGTATAGTTTTTTCATTAATCTCCCCTTTAATATTTATGTGTATTCAACGTATTTTGACATAAAAGGGACTTAATTCAAGGCTTTTGATCTATTTTAATGCATATATCTACTAAAAGAGTGCATAAAAATGTTATAAAAGCACATAAAAATGTTAGAGATAAGAATATATTAGAATACTCTTTTATTCTATAATTGGGCGCTATGAAAAGTTTTTTAATGGATACATACAATAGAAAGCCAGTCTCCTTTATAAAAGGCGACGGAGTTTATCTATGGGATGACCAAGGCAATAAATACTTAGACGCCTTATGTGGTTTAGCAGTTACGAGCTTAGGACATTCAAATACTGAAATTTCACAAGTTATATATGACCAGTCTCAGACATTAATTCATACTTCCAATGCCTTTATAATTAAACAACAAGAAAAACTTGGCAAGAGGCTTTGCCAATTATCTGGACTAACAAATGCATTTTTCTGTAACTCTGGTGCTGAGGCTGTTGAGGCTGCAATTAAGATTGCAAGAAAATATGGCAACGATCAAGATATCGAAAATCCAAAAATTATTGTTATGGAAAATAGTTTTCATGGCAGAACTTTGGCTGCATTATCTGCTACAGGAGGGGAGAAAGCACATAAAGGATTTTATCCTCTAATTGATGGTTTAATTAGAGTTCCATATAATGATATCAGTGAGGTCAAGAAACTTGCTAGAGATAGCAGTGGCATTGTTGCAATTTTGCTCGAACCTATTCAAGGTGAAGGAGGTATTAAGATCCCAGATAATAATTATTTATCGAAACTAAGATCAATATGTGATGATCAGAAGTGGCTGATGATGGTGGATGAGGTTCAATCTGGGTTCTGTAGAACTGGTAAATGGTTTGGCTATCAACACAGTAGTATTATACCTGATGTAGTTACTGTAGCCAAAGCTCTTGGCAACGGTGTGCCTATAGGAGCTTGTTTAACTAATGAAAAATCTTCAACTATTCTAACGCCAGGCAGTCATGGTTCAACATTTGGTGGAAACTTCTTGTCTACTACGGTTGGCTTAAAAGTTCTAGATATTATGAAGGAAAAACATCTGTGTGAAAATGCAAGATTTATGGGTTCATATCTAGAGCAAGAATTAAAAAATAAGTTAAAGGGTTATAAAGTAGTTAAAGATATCAGGTGTAAAGGGTTGATGATTGGTATAGAACTAAAAGTAAAGTGTTTGAACCTTGTCGAGGAAGCATTAAAAAATAAACTAGTAATTAATGTCACAAAAGAGAATACTATAAGGATGCTACCTCCTTTAATTATTAGAAAAATAGAAATAGATATGATTGTTGATGTAGTATCTAAGATAATTGGTGAGATTAAGTATGGGTAAAGTTAGACATTTCAAGTCACTATTAGATATTAATAAAAGAGAGTTTATAAGAATAATTGAAAGGTCGGTGCAGCTGAAAAATGAAGATATTCAGGGTATTGCTAACAATTCACTATCTAATAAAACAATGGCCATGATCTTTAAAAAAAATTCTACAAGAACTAGAGTTGCTTTCGAGACTGCAATGACTACCATGGGTGGTCATGCTATCTTCTTGTCATCAGATTCTACTCAGTTGAGTCGAGGTGAAGAACTATCGGATACTGCAAAAGTTCTTTCAGGTATGGTAGACATTATAATGGTAAGAACACATGATCATAATGAGATTGAAGAGTTAGCATTGAACTCAAAAGTACCAGTAATAAATGGATTAACAGAGAAGTTCCACCCTTGTCAATTACTTGCAGATATGCAGACATATTATGAGGAAAAAGGTTCCATCGAAGGTAAGAGAGTTGCTTGGATTGGAGATGGTTGTAATATGTGTAATTCATATATTAATGCAGCCAAAATATTAAATTTCCATCTCAAAATTGCAACACCATCAGGGTTCGAACCAGATCAGGCAACTCTTGACTTAGCAAAAGATAATGTTGAATTATGTGATATGCCAGGCAAGGCAGTTGAAGATTGTGATTTAGTCACGACAGATGTATGGTCAAGTATGGGTGATGAAGGAGAAGCTGAAAAAAGGAAAACTATGTTTAAAGGATATCAAATTAATAAGCACCTTTTTGATAAGAGTAAATCAGATTCTATATTTTTGCATTGCTTACCCGCGCATAGGGGAGAAGAAGTTACAGCAGATGTTATAGACGGCTCAAGAAGCAAAGTCTGGTCTCAAGCACATAATAGATTATATACTAGTAAGGCATTAATTGAGTTTTTATTGGAAGAATCAAAGTCTTAGATACTATTTAGCTTCTCTATAAGATCAGCCTTTTCTATGCTTGAGTCACAGTCAATAATTTTCTTACTAAGTTTATTTAGTTTAGTTAAATCAGATTTCACTATTATATTTTTTATTTCTGGGATAGCACTTGGATGCATACTAAAAGATTTTAAACCTAATCCTAATAGAAGCCTGGTATAGTTAGGATCACCAGCCATTTCACCACATAGTGACACAGGAATATTATTTTTAATACCTGCATTAATTATTGTTTTAATCAGAAATAATACTGCAGAGTTAACAGGATTATATAAATAGTTTACTTCATCATCAACCCTATCAATTGCTAATGTATATTGTACTAAATCATTTGTTCCAATTGAGAAAAAATCTACATGTTTAGCAAATCTATTCGCTAGAACTGCGCAGGATGGTATTTCTACCATAATGCCTATTGAAACTTTTTTATTAAATTTTTTCTTTTCTTTTACTAAAGTTTTTCTTGCAATATTTATTAAATCTTTTGCTTTATATATTTCAGATATTGTTGTTATCATAGGCAACATTATTTTAACATTCCCAAAAATACTTGCCCTCAATATAGCTTTAATTTGATTTATAAAAATTGAATTATAATTTAGACTATATCTAATTCCTCTTAAACCTAACGCGGGATTTCTTACTATAGAGCCAGTTTTTATATTTTCAGGAACTTCTTTATCTGCTCCTATATCAAGCGTTCTAAAATAAACAGGATTTTTTCCCATTTTCTTTACAATCTTTTTATATGCATCATACTGTTCTTTTTCAGATGGAAAATCATTTCGGTCCACATATAAATATTCTGTTCTAAATAACCCTATACCATCCACTTTTTTATCACTGACTATTTTTAATTCTTGAGGTAACTCTAGATTAGCCATTATGTTAATTTTTGTTTTATCTAGAGTCACATTATTCCGTTTTAAGATATTGGATAGAATCTTTTTATTTTTAGCTTGATTTTTTTGTAAACTAGCATAGTACATTCTAATTTTCTTGTCTGGATTAATAATAACTATCCCTTGCTCTCCATCCATAATTAAATCATCATCATTTTTTATTATATTTAATGCATTTTTAACGCCGACTATGGAAGGCAACTCAAGGCTTCGGGTTAAAATGGAGCTATGAGATGATCTTCCGCCATATTCAGAGATTATGCCAAGACTATCTGAATCATGAGCCAATACAACATCGCTAGGACTCAGATCATCAGTGACAATAATTAAATTTGTAAGACTTTTTTTTGTATTAACTGTTACTTTATTTTTTAATTTTAGGTTTGCATAAATCATTGTTACAATATGATTAACATCATCAATTCTTTGTTTTATATATGTGTCATTAATATCATCAAATGATTCTTTGATTGATAGATATTCATTATATATTCCCCATTCAGCAGTATTAAGGTTTCTCCTTATCCTATTTTTAATATTATTTATAAAACTTTTATCACTAACAAGCAAAATATGTGTATCAAGGAATAAACCTACATTATTTTTAATCGAAGGATTAATTTTATTTTTAATATTTTTGAGTTCAATGACTGTTAGCTTTATAGCCTTATCTAACTTTTTAACTTCATCTGATGTTTGTGCTTTTTTTATATATTTCTCTTTTACAATATTTTTCCCATGTTCAATAACATAGCTTTTGCCAATAACAATTCCTTTTGAAACTGGCAGGCCTTTCAATAGTATTGGAGTTTTATTCTTCATTAAATTTTCTTTTTATTAGTTCTTCTAAACTATTTAGTGCTAAAGTTTCATCTTTACCTTTAGCAGTTATTCTAATTTCAGTGCCTTTTGGTGCGGATAACATCAATATTTTCATGATACTTTTGGCATCTGCCTTTTTATCTCCATTGATAATGTTAATTATAGAATCAAACTTATTTGTTAAAGTTACAATCTTAGCTGCTGCTCTCGCATGAAGCCCTAGCTTATTATTTATGACTATTTTTTTTTCTTTCATGATTTATTTGAGTAACTCCCTCTTTGCCGCCCTCTATAGCTTTATTAGTAATCTCTTTTAAATTTAGAGCTGGATAATTAAATATATTCAATAGCATGGAAAGGTTTATGCCTGAAACTACATTTACACTTTTCATATGAGAAAACTCTTTTGCAATATTACTTGGGGTAGAGCCAAACATATCCGTTAATATCAAGACGCCATCTCCATTATCTAAAACTTTGACATATTGTCTGGCTAAATTAGTTAAGTCTGTAGGTTGATCATAGTGATCTATTGATAATATCTCAGTCCTTAGTGGGATAGACCCATATGTCGATTTCGCAGCTAGCAAAAGCTGCGCACCAATATCGTTGTGTGTTAAAAGTAAAATTCCTATATTCATTTGATATCTCTATGTTTTACTAGAATATTATATTTCTTTTTTAGTTGTATAGATATTTTTTCTGTAATATAAACAGATCTATGTTGGCCACCTGTGCATCCAATTGATACTGTTAAATAATTACGATCACTATTCACAAATATAGGTATCCATTTTTTTAGAAACTTCACTATATTTAGCTCCATCTCTAAAGATAATGGATCTTTTTTGATAAATGATTTTACTTTGGTATCTTTGCCTGACAATACTCGTAAGTCTCTATTCCAAAAAGGGTTTTTCAGGCATCTCACATCAAAAACAAAGTCACTATCATCAGGAATATTATTTTTATAGCCAAATGACTGAAGTTGAATGAGTATATCCTTATTATTCTTGATGAATGATATTTTTGAAGTTATTTCTTTTTTTAACTCGACAGGGAGTAATTCATCAGTATCAATTATAAGATTTGAGTTCTCTTTTAGCCCTTGCATTATTGCTGCTTCTCTTGTTATGGCATCTTTCAGATTAATGTTACTGTTTGCGAGAGGATGAAGTCTTCTTGTTGCATTAAACCTTGATAATAAAACTTTACCTGAAGAATGTAAAAATACTGTCGTTGTTTGTATATCTAGGTTATTTAGATTTTTATATAAGAGATCTATAGAGTCTTGAAAATCTCTTTCTAATTTAATTGATCTAATGTCAATACTTATTGCTACTTTTTGATAAACTTGTTCTTTTGGCTTATTAATCTTATCCAGCATATTGATTATCATATTTGGAGATAAATTATCAATACAAAAATAACCTTGGTCCTCTAAAGAATGGAGAGCAATTGTTTTCCCAGAACCAGATAATCCAGTAAGAATAATTAATTTTGATTTTGATTTTACCATTATATATTTATTTGCTATTTTGAATAATCATCATAACGTCACTCACTGTATTAGCATTACGTATTTTTTCTCTAAATATTTTATTATCAAGCAGAGATGCTATATGCGATAATAGTTCAACATGTGTATCACTCTTATCTTCGGGGACAAGTAAAGATATTATTATATCTACTTTGACATTATCTGCAGAATTGAAATCAATTGCCTTATCAAGTTTTAATATTATAATTTTTGCATCTTGTATTCCATCAACTCTCGCATGAGGTATCGCAATACCATTACCAAATGCAGTAGTACCTAATTTTTCTCTTTCATATAATTTAGAGAATATCTCGTCTTCATTAGCTGAGGTTAGCATAGACATTTTTTTGCTTATAATTTCCAATGCATTTTTTTGACTCTTTGAATTACAATTTATAATTACAGAATCTTCTGATAAAAACTTAACTATATCGTTCATATTATTTTAATTTCCTATATTTAGATGTTGGTATTGATAATGATTCTCTATATTTTGCTATAGTCCTTCTCGCTATTTTTATTCCATTATCATTGAAACTTTTTGAAATATCTGAATCACTAAGAGGTTGTTTTTTATCCTCATCTGATATTATTTTATTAATCATAGATTTAATTGCTGTAGAGGATATCATTTTTCCATGATCAGTGCTAATTTCGGATGAAAAAAAGTACTTCATCTCATAGGTGCCACTAGGTGTTTGAACATACTTATTATTTGTGCATCTAGATATAGTTGATTCATGCATATCTACTTCTATAGCTATATCTTTCAAAGATAATGGCTTCATAGCAATATCTCCTTGAGTAAGAAAATCTATTTGTTTTTGAAATATCACCTTTGCGGTTTTAAGTATCGTTAGATTTCTATTGCTTAAAGCCTTTAAAAAAAACTTAGCATCTTGCAAATTTGTTTTTATATATTCTTGATCAGCTTTATTTGTGATACTTTCCATTAGCTCTTTATATGCTTTATTAATTCTTATTTTTGGATTTATAGATGGGTTTAGTTCTACTACCCAACTAGCATCTCGCTTAACCACAATTATATCTGGAGTTATATGCTCTTGATGTAATGAGCCCGAGATGACATTTCCAGGTTTAGGGTTAAGAGATTTTACGATTTCTTTAGCTTCATCATTTTTTTCAAATGCTGAAATAAAAGAATCAAAACCAATCATTGATGGTTTGATATCATCTTCCAATTTATTAATCATTTTTTGAGCAGGTTTGTAATATTCATGTGATTTATGAAAATGATCGAGCTGTATTAATAAGCAATTTTTTAGTGAAGTAGCTCCGACACCAATAGGATCTAGATGCTGTATTTTATGAAGTACCGCAAATATCTCTTGAAAAGTAGTTTCTATATTTTTTTTTTAATAAGATAAACAAATCTTCTGGGCTCTCAGTTAGGAATCCATCATCATTTATATAATCAATTATGTTATATGCAATGAATTGATCTTGCTCGGACATTGACGATAGATTTATTTGCCACATTAGATATTCTTGTAGTGATTGATGAGATGCCGGTAATTGCTCATATGTATCTTGGTCTGCTATATCATTATTTGTTAAAAAGTTTGAGGACATCAATGGAACTTCCGATGAAACTTCTGTGTAAGCTGAAGAGTTTTCATTTTCAAGAAATGGGTTTTCAAGAATCTTATCTTCTATCTCTTTTTGTAAATCAATAGAGTTGAGTTGAAGTAACTTTATTGCAAGCTGAATCTGTTGAGTCATTGCTAGTTTATTACTTACAGATAAACTTTGCTTTACTTTAAGACTCATAACTTGAAGCTATCACCCAAATAAACACTCTGGACAATTTTATCTTTAACTATTTTTGACGGCTTTCCATGTGCAATCACTTTTCCATCACTTATTATATAAGCTTCATCACAAACTTTTAATGTTTCTCTTACATTATGATCAGTAATAAGAACACCTATGTCTGAACTTATTAAATCTTTGATTATTTTTTGTATCTCAATGACTGATATAGGATCTATACCCGCAAATGGTTCATCCAGTAATAAAAACTTCGGGTCAATGGCTAGTGCACGTGCAATTTCAACACGTCGTCTTTCTCCACCTGATAGACTTGCTCCATTATTCTCTAGTATATTTTCTATCTGTAGAGTTGATATTAGTGAGTCAAGTTTTGATACCCTTTGTTGGTAGGATAAATTTTTTCGAGTTTCTAAAATAGCCATTATATTATCTTTAACATTTAAATTTCTGAATATTGAAGCTTCTTGTGGCAAATAACTAATACCAAGATCAGATCTCAAATGCATAGGAAGTTCAGTTATATCTTTATCATCAACTGTAATTTCACCACTATTACATTTAATCAAACCAACTAACATATAAAAAGTGGTTGTTTTCCCAGCACCATTTGGACCTAGAAGTCCTATAACTTTTCTAGCTTTTAGACTGATACTAATACTATCAACAACTATCTTATCATTGTATTTCTTGCAAAGATCTTTACAGTTTAAGTTCATTATTTACCTTTTTTTGTTTTTAAGATTGTTTTCACTCTATCTTGTATTTGTAGTTTATCATTCTGACCCTTTTTTTTAAGCAAAACCCATGTTTTTTTATTCAGATCATAAAGCATTCTCTCACCTTCTAGTTTTTCAGAAAGACGATCATTGTTTGACAATCTTTTAGCATTTGACAAAATTTCTACATGACCTTTTTTCATATCAGCTATAATACCATTACCAGTTGTCTGTGAATTTGGTGTTGTGATAATCGCAAACTCATTGGTTTCAATAATTTCTTTATCAGGATAAATTATTGCTTTTGTTGTCTCTATGTTAACTTCGTTGACTTTCCTGCTATCATACTTATTGAATATTACATTATCTGATAAGTATATTGTTTTAAAAAGAGAATCTGGATCAAGAGCATGATTAGCTTTTATTATCCAAAATGAATCATTTGACGATTTAATATTCATTATTGGTCTGATAACTTCTGAACGTAAACTATTTGGAAACTTCTCGAGCTTCTCGCCCTCAAGTGTCCATGCTAATTTACCATTAATATCTGTTTCTGACATTTCAAAATTATTTAAGAAATGATTTGAGACATTCGAATCACTACTCAAAGCATTATAATTTAATGCATTTGATAAAATATTATTAATTAATATAAAAAAGAATAATATAAAGCTAGCTATTATAATATTTTTTTTAGATAGCTTTTGTATAAAATTATTTATTAGATTGTTTATCATTTTTTGCCAAGACAATTAAATCACAGATATCTCTAACAGCTCCTAAGCCACCTTGTCTAGGCGTAACCCAATCAGAGTATTTTATTACATCATTATAGTTCGCATTAGGCACGGTTACAGAAAGACCAACTTTTTTCATTAATTCAATATCAACTATATCGTCACCCACAAAGCAAACCTCATCCATAGTATATTTATCGGAAAAATTTTTCTTGAAATCTGCCAGCTTATTCCTAGAGTTTTGTATAATTATATTAAAACCTAATTCTTTGCCTCTATATTCAACAGCTTTTGCATATCTACCGCTAATAATAGCCAGCTCTAAATTTAAGTTTTTTGCTAAAACTAAACCATGCCCATCTTGAGCAAAAAATTTTTTTGACTCAGTGCCATTTTCAGATAAGATAATTCCTCCATCTGTCAATACTCCATCAACATCTAAAACTAATAACTTAATTTTTTTTGCTTTATCAATTAAGATCTTATTTATTGAATTCATCTTATTATGATATTGATTATATTCCATCACTCAATTCCATTTCGTAAGAGTTCATTAAGTGTTAACAAGCCTGCAAAAGTCTTATTATCATGCACAACAACTAGAGAAGTTATTTCATTTTTTTCCATTATGCCTAGGGCCTCAGCTGCCATAATATTTCTAGATACTGTTATTGGTTTCTTTGTCATTACTGTAAATAGATTTAATGAAGTAATATCATTATATTTTTTAATAGCTCTCCTTAAGTCACCATCAGTAAATATTCCTAAAAGTTTTTTTTCTTTATTTACTATAACTACTATTCCAAAATTATATTTTGTTATTAAGTCAACAGCTTTGATTATACTTGTATCTTTATTAATAATAGGTAATTTTTTTGTGATCATGATATCTTCGCATTTTCTAAGAAGTCTTTTGCCTAAATCACCTTGTGGATGAGATTTTGCAAAATCTTTTGATGTGAACCCTCGACACTCCAATAGTGTTATGGCCAGGGCATCTGATATTGCGATAGCAGTGATAACGCTCGATGTTGGGGTTAGACCTAAAGGGCAAGCTTCTGAATTGACACTAGAGTCTAATACTAAATCTGAATTTTTACCAAGAAAAGATTTCTTATTTCCTGTTATTGTGATCAATGGAATTTTTAAAATTTTAAGTAATGGTAGTAAAAGCAATAACTCTTTAGTTTCTCCAGAGTTTGAGTAAAATATCACTACATCAGATTTAGACACTAAACCCATATCTCCATGAAGAGCTTCCGATGCATGTAAAAATACTGAGGGAGTACCTGTGCTAGAGAATGTTGCAGATGCTTTTTTAGCAACATGGCCAGATTTTCCTAAACCAATAGTTATTATTTTACCTTTTGCAGCGAGTACAATATCGCATACTTTCTCAAAATTTAAATCAATATTCTTTGCTATTTTGGTTAATGCGACAGATTCTTCCTTGATTACTTTTTTTGCTATCGATATCTTATTTACATTCTTCATATATTTATTCCATATAGACTAATTTGATATGTTATAAATAATAGAATTAACAATACACACAAAATCTTAGTCACCAAGTAATTGTAGTTTTTGATTATAATATAAAAGCCCACGATTGTAATTAAGATCATAATCATATCTCTTGATAAATCAATTATATGTAAAGGTTTTGATGGTATTAGGGTAAATAGTCCAGAAATACTAATAACTATAGCTATATTAAAGATGTTAGAGCCAAGGATGTTTCCGATAATAAAATCAAAGTTTTTCTTCCTTGCAGATTGAATACTTGAAGCAAGCTCAGGAATACTTGTACCAATTGCAGTAATTGAAAGCCCTATAATATATTCAGATATTCCAACATGCTTAGCAAAAGATATGCTAGTATTTAAAAAAATCTCTGTGCCAATTAGGAGTAATGATAGCCCAAATAATAATATAATTATTGTGCGTACCCCACTTATGTATTTTTTAGATAGAGAATTATTTGAGTCTATATTTTCAAGATAATAAAATTTTTTATATAAATATAATAAAATAAAGAACACCGATAACAATAACAAAGAGTCAATAAATGTGATTATACCATCTATGAGTAAAGGAATGATTACTACTGAAATAATTACCAAGAATTGTATGAACCCATTAAGTTCTTTGTTAATGATTCTATTAGTAGGCAGTACATCTTTTCCAATAAAAAAGTAGCTTAAAGCAAAAACTAGCGCAATGTTGGCAATATTAGAACCTAGTGCATTGCCTATAGCTATATTGGATTTTCCATCAATACTAGATATGATGGAAATAAATATTTCTGGAGATGATGTCGCTAAACCAATAAAAATAAAGCTAGATAAAAAATATGAAATATTATATTTTTTTGAAATATTCTCCGTTGAAGTAACTAGCATATTTGCACCATAACTTATTAAAGTTAAGCTGAAAATAAAAAATAGTAAGACAGATATAGACATGAAGAAAATTATTATTAATGACTAATAATCTATACCTATCACATCAATTTCAAAATCCTCTTCAGATTCACCATCTCTAACCATAGATTCTCGCTTCTGAAGATAAGATTCTCGTATAAATATATACTTATCTTTCGCGGCAGTATCAAGAATCTGAGTTGCTCTCAATAGTTTTGCTCTCTTGTCAATCACATTTAAAGTATCAAGAGCGAGCTCTTCTTTATTATGCAATTGTTCTATTGGTGATATCTGTCGATCTGCATACAAACCAGGGGCATCTCTAAAACTACTTGAACCAAAAAAAGGCAAAACTAGGTATGGTCCCTGAGGCAGCCCCCAGTAACCTAATGTTTGCCCAAAATCTTCTTTATTTTTCTCTAAACCCATTGAGCTTGCCACATCAAAAATACCAAATACGCCGATCGTAGTATTTATAGAAAATCTAAGAAAATCATATCCAGCTTGTTTGAATTTAAACTGAAAAACATCATTTGCTATTGTGCTTACTTCGCCAACATTGCTGAAAAAATTTGAAACCCCGGTCTCTATTGGGTCTGGAGTGATATATTTATAAGTTTTTGCTACAGGTTCAAATATATTATCATCGACTATTTCATTAAAACCAAAAATTGCTCTATTCATAGGCTCTAATGGATCATTTTTAGAGTTGCCAGTAGTGCTGCAGCTAGACAATACAAATACTAGTATAACTGTAGTCAATATAGACAATTTTGATGAAGATTGGTTGAATTTTGAATAATACATAATTATTACTTAAATATATTTAATAAATTTCATATAATATTAATAGTATACCTAAAACTATGAAAATAATTAAATACATAATCACAATTTTTATCCTTTTTTCCTCAATTACTTTTGCAAGTGGGAGTCCAGATATATTTTTGAAAAATAGTGTGAAAGAAATATCAGCTTTTATATCAGATAATAAAGAAATATTGGATACTGATGAAAATTATCTTAAGGCAAAAGTTGATGAACTCGTTGTACCTAAACTTGATATAGAATTAATGTCTAAATTAGTCTTAGGCAAAAAGAATTGGACATCTATGAGCAAGTCACTTCAAAAAAGATTTGAATTGGCATTCAGGGGGTTAATGGTCAGAACTTATATGAAATCTCTAACAAGTTTTGATGGAGAAAGAATTAAATTTTTACCATATAAAAAGGGCAAAAGAATGGATATTGCTAGAGTTAAATCAGTATATTTTCTTAGAGAGGGCGAGTTGAATGTCAACTATAGCCTCAAAATGAACAAGCTTGGTAATTGGAAAGTTTATGATATAAATATTGATGGTATAAGCCTTTTGAAAAACTATAAGTCAGACTTTAAAAGTCACATTCAAAGAAATGGAATGAATTCACTTATAGAAGAACTAGAGGCTAAAAATTAATCTGCATGCCACTTTTATCAGAAAGGCTTAAAAGTAATTAAGAGTTTAGGTAATAATGTTAAAACAGCAATCAATGCAATAAACATGGCTAAGCCAGTTAATAGTCCGAATATTATTGTAGGTATAAAATTAGACATAACTAATATAGAGAATCCAAATATTATAGTAACGCCGGTAAAGAAAATTGCTCTGCCAATACTATCATGTGATTTATATACAGATTCATTATAATTTTTTGTCATATTATATTCTTCTCTGAAGCGATATATATAGTGAATACTATTATCCACTGCTATACCGATTGCTATGGCTGCAATAGTTATTGTCATCATATCTAGAGGTAGTTTGATTAGGCCCATTAACCCTAAAACAAAACTGGCAGCTAATAAATTTGGCACAATACCTATTAGTGATAGTGATATAGATTTGAATAATATTAGGAACATTAACATTATGCCGATCATCACAAAACCCATCGATAAAATCTGAGAATCAAATAAACTTTGCAACATATTATTATAGAGTATTAATATACCAGTCAGAAAGAAAGCGTCTTCTTTGAAACCTAATTTATTTTGTAAATCGCTATTTATACTTTTTATAAGATCATTTCTTCTAAGATTAGGGTTTGAGTCTAAGATCCTTACGCTTATCCTTGCTTGATTTTCTTCTATTGAAACATAGGGCGTTACGGCAACATCTTTAACTTTTTCAGGAACCCTCTTATATAATAACGCAAGTTCTAGGCTATCTAGTTCACTACCATTATTTATTTTTTCTGCAACCCTGATTGTTGATGCAAGTGATAAAACTTTACCAGTTTCTACTCGAGAATCTAGATAGTCATGTACTTTCTTTATTTTGTTTATTTTATCTTTTGTAAACCAATCTTGAGATGGGTCGCTTTCTTCTTCTTCAAAAAGATCAGCATCAAAGTCATCTGATGTATCTTGTGACAGATTACTATCTTCAAAATTTATTATTACATCTAATGGAGTCGTGCCACCAAGCTCATCATCTATTTTTTTCATACCCTTATATATTTCAGTATTAGCCTTAAAATAATTTATAAAGCTATTCTCCACTCTTAGTTGACTAATACCATACAAAGTTAATATAAATACTATGAGCGAAATACTTGCAATATAAGATCCTTTAAATACAGTTATATCTGCTAATAACTTTGTAAATGCAAAAGGTTTATTTTTAGAGGTTATTTTGTCATCTTTCTTAAGCAAACATAATACACTAGGAAATAACAGAAATGATGTTAAGAAGGTTACTATCAGACCTATGGTCATCATATAACCAAAGTCAATAACAGGCTTAATGTCACTTAGCACTAGTGATGCAAATGCTACTATTGTTGTAAGTGCAGTATAAAGACATGGCCAGACCATTTGTTTTGCTGTCTTATATACTGCCTCTTTTTGATTTGATGATGAGTGGCTGATTTGCCTATAACGTACAATTAAATGTATATTCATTGAAAGTGTAAGAATAAGCATCAATGAAATAAAATTTGATGAGATTACAGTGACTTCCCAATTTAAGAGCCCAAGCAAACCAATCATGAATACTACTGCATATATACAACTAGAGATAGGTAGCAAAACCCATTTAAGAGATTTAAAAATAACTACTAACGTGATAACAATAAATATAAATACGCCTAAACCAAAATTAATTAGATCATTTTTTACATAAATAATCATATCGTCGGCAATCATTGGAATCCCTCCGATACGTAATTCAATATCATAAGACGACATAAAGTTTTCTTGAATCTCACGGACTTGCTTTAGCAATATATGAGTATTTTTATCATTGAGTTTTTTTATAATCTTATGCTGTTCTTTGATGTCATTTAATAATGATAATTCTGATAGAGTAATATCGTTATTTGTTTTTTTAGAAATCAAATCAGATTTAACTTTATTTAATTCCGAAAGTTTTTTATTTGGAACTAAGTTTATTTGTAATGCAGTAGTTTTGCCATCCTTGGAAATTATTAATTCTTTATAAATAGGGCTTTCTAGAATTTCTTTTTTTGCCTTACTTTTGTCCGTTTCTTTAGATAACATCGTAGGCACATTGTCAATCATTTCTATGAGCGGAGTTTCTGAACTTTGAACCAATGGAACATCAATTATAGAAATAACGGATTCAATATTATCTATAGATAACAGAGCTGCTTTAAGCTTCTGGACTATTTCTATATTTTGATCTTTAAATATATCTCCATTTGCTGGAGTGAATGTCATTACTATAAAATCTTTGGTATCATAATTTTCAATAGTATTTCTATATTTTGCTAGATCCTTATCATTTTCCAGTATCAAAGAGTCTGCTGAAGCATCTAGTTTGAAATTTGACATATTTGACGCAATTCCAACAAGTATTAGCAACATCAAAATAATTACATATTTAGGATAATTTAAGATGTATTGCAAATATATGTGTGAAATATTTTTAATCATGGCATTATTCTTTATAAGATTTTAGAATATCTAATCAAAGAACCTTTTAAAAGATAAATATGGATAAATTAAT
>MDSV01052098.1_pt1 | contig 18237 bp, 20 predicted proteins | sample 810851 | NCBI WGS metagenome assembly MDSV01 (sample SAMN05326640, study PRJNA326480) | marine metagenome | isolation source: seawater | place: Atlantic Ocean: North East | collected 2012 | reverse complement strand
CGCTTCACTTTAACAAATAAAGATAAAGTCAAAAAAAGATTTGATATCGATTTAGATGAAAATTTTAATATTTGCCCGAGTACAGATATTTTAGTTCTTACCAGCAAGATAGAAAAGATTAAGTGGGGCTACTCTCCTCATTGGGCAAAATCTCAGATGAATTTAATAAATGCAAGATATGAGACTATTCATGAAAAGCCATCATTTAAGGAGGCTAAGAGATGTGTATTTATTATGGACGGCTGGTTCGAGTGGAAAAGATATTTTGATTGGAAAAGAAGAGAAAATACTAAAGATCCTTATTATCATCATCTCAACAGTAATCTTATATATGCTGCAGGTTTATACAATGATAGCGGATGCGTTTGTGTAACGAAAGAGGCGGTAAAGCCAATGTCAGAAATACACAATAGACAACCCTTACTCCTTGAGGAAGATCAAGTTCAAAAATGGCTTATAGGGGATTATATACTTAGAGATAAAATTTCAAGTAATATACAGATACACAAAGTTTCAACTTATGTTAACTCACCAAGGAATAATGATCATAAATGTATTCAACCTATATAGAGCTACTTAAAAATTTTGTGAAAAAGAACAACAATACAGATGCTATAACATCATAGAGGGGTTGCGCTTCTGGATAGCCATAGTTCCATAATGCTATAAGAACTAGCCAAATTGTGAACACCAACATTTATTGAATTTTATCTAGTAGAACTGATTTCTTGCTATTGAACTCATCATCAGTAATTATCCCTTGCTTTTTGAGGTCCGCAAGCTTTTCAATTTGCGATAATGTCGCATCAATATCATTATAAGATGTTTTATTTGTATTCTGAGACGATTCCATGAAATCAAAGTTATTATTTAATACCTTATTAACAAAAGAATTTTCTTTGTCTTGTTGTGACTGTTTAGTATGACCTATCTTATTATGTGGACCCGGTCTCACTTCATCACGAGCGATGCTTTGTAAACTAAAAATCAAGCAAACTAAAGGTATAAAATATTTCATAGAGCTATTATAGTATTTATTTTTTATAAAATCATTGACTCGATAAGTTATTATCAAAAAATTGACTAACTTCATATAGAGCCTTTTTAGTTGCTTCGTAATTATATTTAACAGTTACACCTTTGAATGAGCATTTATTGAGAAAATATTCACTTATTTTAGGTGTATTTATTACTACACCTTTAAGATTTTCAATTTCTCCAGTTTCAGTAATTGTTAGTGTGCAATCATCATTGATTATTTTTAAATTAGGGAGTTCATCGAAAGTCATCCCAAAAAATAAAAATGGATTATCGAAACCATGTCTAGCATTATCAATTGAGATGAACTTAAGTTGATTATCATCCCTAAAAAATTTTAAATAAATATTCCTACATGCAGCTTCAGGAGTTAAATCGTCATCTGCACCAGTGATCATTAGAAGTGGCGTTTCTGTCAGTGTATTACTAGGAAATGTAAATCCACAGTATGGATACAAGGCTACTGCTGCTTTAAATCTCTCTTTAGTTGGCAACAAATCATTCACAAACTTGAAATGTGATAGAATTGGGCCTACCCCGCCTTGTGACCAACCAAGATAACCTACGTTGTTGATTTTATCATTGGTCTTTAAGATATTAAGCGCAGCATATGCATCATTCATGAAAGTTAACCCAGAAACTTTTGAAAATGTTTTATCATATTTTATTTTTCTAGCAGCATAATGATCTAATTGGAATACAATTAGACCTAGATCTGTAAGAACATCAATGTATTGATTATGATACCTTCTCTTACCCCCAGAACCATGAGTCAAAATGACTGCATTATATGTATCTTTTTTGATATCTGGGAAATACAGTTTCCCATTAATAATAATTTTTTCTTTATTTACATAATCTAAGTCATAACTATCTACTGACTCAAAACATACCAACACATCTGTTGTTGTTATAGTATGTTGTGGTTCCTGATTTTCACAAGGATCCTTCTTAGATCTTGAGCAAGAGGATGCAACTAAAGCCACGAATAAAAACAAGAGGACGCTTCTATACATAAGTCTTATTTAGCTTGTGAAAATTTGTTTTTAATATCTGTTATAACAGCAATAATTTGGTTATCCTTATTGTAAGGGTCGGGGAGTAGACCATCTGGTTTTTCAAGTTCTTCAAACTCAATTTTTACATCTGGCTCTATACCATTACCGTGAATATGTCTATCATTTGGCGTGTAGTATCTTGCAGTCGTAAGCTTAAGCGCTGATCCGTCAATCATCTCTTGTATAGATTGTACTGAAGCTTTACCAAATGATTTCTCGCCATAGATTGTAGCTCTCTGATGATCTTGTAGGGCACCTGCAACAATTTCTGATGCAGACGCTGAGCCACCATTAATGAGCACATATAGTGGGAGGCCTTCAAGTATATCTTCACTATTTGCAAAGTACTCTAGGTCTGAGTTGTTGGTTCTACCTTTAGTATAGACAATCTTTCCAGATGTTAAGAACAAGTCTGACACACCTACAGCAGCACCTAAGACACCCCCAGGATTATTTCTTAAATCAAGAATAAGTGCAGACATCATCTTACCTGTATCTTTTCTTAGTTCATATATAGCATCCCTTACATTTGTTGTAGAGTTTGATTGGAAGCTTGATAATCTTAGGTAACCAATCTCTCCATTAAAAATGTTAGTTTTAATTCCTTTTGATACAATAACCTGTCGAACTAATTCAAAATCTAAAGGCTGCTTTTCTTCTTCACGTAAAATTTTGACTTTTACTTTTGTGCCGGGCTCTCCTCTCATCAACTTAACTGCATCATTAAGAGATTTATCTTTTAATGACACGTCTTGAACAGCAATTACCAAATCACCTGCTTTCAATCCAGCTTTTTGTGCGGGTGTATCATCGATAGGAGTTATTATTTTTACAAAACCATCTTCCATGGTTATCTCAATTCCTATCCCGCCGAATCTACCTGTTGTGCCTACTTTGAGCTCAGAGAAATCATCTTTCGATAAGTAGTCTGAGTATGGATCAAGTTTTGAGACCATACCTTCAATCGCATAATTAAATAATGTGCTATCATCTACATCATCTACATATTGATCTTTAATCTTTTTATAAACATCAACAAACTGTTGTATTTTTTCTTCTGGTACCTCTGAATCATTTGCGTGCAAAGGCAAGCTAATAATGCTTAGCGTAGTAAAAAAAGCCACATATATAAGGGTTTTATTAAACATATTGATTACGGATAATAATAACACTTTATTGCTAGATTTATTATTAGTTTCGGCTAATATAGGTATATAATAATACTATGGAAAACGAGCAAATACATACTGAAGAGCAAATCGATTATTCTTCTGTAGATCAGCAGAAAGATGTAGAAACTGCATCTCGTTCATTAAAAGCAATGTCTCACCCTCTCAGACTAATGATTCTTTGCAAACTTGGTGAAGATGAATTTAGCGTACAAGATATAGTTGATAATGTAGGAACTTCACAAAGTAATATTTCACAACATTTAGCTATTCTTAGAGACAAAGGAATTTTATCAGCAAGAAAAGATGCTAATAAGGTTTTTTATAAGGTAACTGATTTTAAAACTCTAAAACTGATAGATATGATGAGAGAAGTTTTCTGTTCTAAGCATACTTAACCCATTCAATGGGTAACTCAATGGAATTTATTTCAAATCACCCAGTCTTATCTGTAGCTTTATTTATTTTTATTTATTTAATTATTTCTTTTGAAATCAAGAATCTTACTAAGAAATATAAATCAATTAATTGTAATGATCTTGTACAAAAAATAAATGAAGATAATATAATAATATTAGATACTAGGGAAAAGTCTGACTTTAAAAAAGGACATATTTCCAATGCTACTAACTATGAGATGTCCCTAAATAAAAAACTAGAATATACAGAAGTCGTTGTTTATGACAAAGATGAAATGACTAGTGCCAGTAGTGCAGAAAAAATATCAAAGAATAGTGAAACAAAAGTTATATACTTAGAAGGGGGGATTCAATCTTGGATTGAAAATAATCTTCCATTAGTGGAGAAGACATGACAGATAACAAAGTTCAATTTAATATACAAAGAATCTATTTAAAAGATTTATCATTTGAGTCACCAATGACGCCTGATATATTCACTAACATGTCATCGTCTCCCAAGGTTGGTTTTAACTTTGAGTCAAATATCTCCAATATTGGAGATGATACGCATGAATTAACATTAACCTTTAATGTAAAAGCTGAAGTTGAAAGTCAAACTTTGTATTTAGTAGAATTAAAACAATGTGGAGTGTTTACAATCACGATTGACGATGAAGAAATTAAAAAAAGATTTTTAAACGTACACTGCGCTGAAATTGTATATCCTTATGCAAGAGAAAATATTTCTAACATAATACAAAAAGGCGGTTTCCCACCGCTATTTCTATCTCCAATAGATTTCCATACAATTTATCAAAATGAATTAGATAAAAGAAAAGAAAATTAATGTTATTAAATTTTAGAGTACTAGGTGCTGGTGTTTGGGGACTGGCTTTTTCTGATTATCTATTAAAACTCGGTCATAATGTAGAAATTTTTTGTAGAGACACTAATATATGCGATAAGGACATAGAAGGATTAGATTTAACTAAAATGTCTGAACACGTAAAGTCTTTAAGCACTCTCAATGACTATAAATCAAAAAATATAATTAATATCATTGCAGTCAACAGTAAAGGCTTTAGTAATCTTTTAGATAATCATGAAAGCTACTTCAGTACTTTAACAGAGTTAATTTCACTGACAAAGGGCCTTGATCATCATAGTGGCAGATATTTTAGTGATTATGTAAGTGATATGTTTAGTAATATAACAAAGTATGGCCTTATATCAGGACCATCCTTTGCAAAAGATTTATGTAGTGAAAAAAAAATTAGTGTATCTTTTGCAACTTTAGATAATGAGCTATCCAAGACAATAGTTGAAGCTACAAAGAGCCCATATTTCCAAATGGTACCAACAAAATATATTAACCATATTGAGATAGCTGGGATTATTAAAAATATCGCTGCTATTTTATGCGGTATGGCTGATAAATATTTTAAAAAAGGAATACATTCAAATATGATAATTAAAAAAGCCTGTCAGGAGACTTGGCAAAGAGCAGAAGAGTTATTAAATAATAATGGCAAATCACTTCATAATCTAAACAGAGACAGAGACTCTATCATTACATCACCTGGATGCATAGGAGACATGATCTTAACTTGTAAACAAGCCCAATCTAGAAATTATCAGTTCGGGAAATTAATAGCTGACCCAAATATGAGCATTGACGAGGCAAAGAACACTGTCGGAACAGTTGAAGGTTATGAATGTTGTCTTGCTCTAGTAGAAAAAAATCAATCAACTCATGGCGAATTAACAAAGTTGCTCTATCGCATTATTAAATCTCACAATGTACAACGTGAGAAAATGCTTAAAGATTTTTTACAAGCCTAAATCTTTTATCTTTCTTGTGATTGTGTTTCTTCCAAGACCAAGAATTTTTGCCGCGTCAATTCTTCTGCCTTTGCTTGCTTTTAATGCTTCTTGAAGGAGAATCTTCTCTAAGTCTCTAGATAGAGTGGTAAGGTCATTCTTGTCTTGTAACACGCTTCTAATATGACCAGATAATGTCTCCTCCCAATCAATATTTGCATCTGCACCATTTACCAGAGGTGAACTTTTTAGACTAATATCAATATTTTTCACTTCGTCAGGTATGTCATCAACAGTAACACTTGTAGATGGCGCCATAACAGTAATGTAGCGACATGTATTTTCAAGTTGTCTAATATTGCCTGGCCAGTCATATTCATTTAGTACTTTCATTGCAGGTTCTTCAATTCCTTTTTGATCACTCTTAATTTCATTAGCACTTTTCTTTAGGAAATATTTAACTAATGAAGGAATATCCTCTTTTCTTTTTCTTAACGGAGGCAGTTCAATTCTAAATACATTTAAACGATGATATAAATCCTCTCTAAATTTACCAGTATTTATGAGCTTTTCTATGTTTTGATTAGTTGCAGCAATAATTCTTACATCTGATTTAATAGGTTTTTGCCCACCTACCCTGTAAAATTCATGACTTGACAGAACTCTTAAAAGTCGTGTCTGTAACTCAGGATGCATATCACCTATTTCATCAAGAAATAATGTACCCCCTAAAGCTTGCTCGAACCTCCCTATTCTTTGTGACTGTGCTCCTGTGAATGAACCTTTTTCATGTCCAAATAATTCACTTTCTAAGAGCTCATGAGGTATCGCCGCTACATTAATTGCAATGAAAGGTTCATTTGATCTTGAACTATTTTCATGAACAGACTGAGCAATTAATTCTTTTCCTGTACCTGATTCACCTCGTATTAAGACAGTAATGTCTGTTTTGGATATTTTGCCAATTGCCTTAAATACTTCTTGCATAGATTCAGCTTTTCCAACGATTTCACTATTCGATTCTTGTACAGCATCGTTTTGCTGAGGTTTATTAGACTTAGTGGCCTTTATGGCTATCTTTCTAATTTCATTTATATCAAATGGCTTTGTAAGGTACTCGAAAGCACCGCCTTTATATGCTGATAGCGCATTATCAATATTTGCATGTGCAGTAATTATTATAGTGGGAAGATCAGGAAATTTCTCTGAGACTTTATTCAAGAACTCTAAACCAGACATTCCTGGCATCTTGATGTCAGTGATAATGAGATCAGGTTTATCTGAGTTCAGCGCCAACAAGGCTTCTGACGCACTAGAAAATGATTCAACATTAAATAAATCTTCGAGTGCACTTGTACAAATTGTTCTTATGCTCTCTTCATCATCAATGATCCAAACATTAGTCATAATCATAACCTTTAATTGGAAGCACGATTGTAAATTTTGTTTGACGGTGTTTGCTTGAACATTCTATAAGACCTGAATTTTGTAAAACTATCGACTGTGCTATGGTGAGTCCTAGGCCCATCCCATCATTTTTTGTAGTTACCATTGGATAAAATATTTCTTTGAGTTTTTCCTCAGGGATGCCTGGACCGTTGTCAATGACATCAATTTTCGCTACTAGTTGATATTTTTTATTACCTATTGTGTAGCTTGGTTCAGATCTCGTTTTTATAATAATGTTACCTTTATAATTAAGCGCTTGAATCGAGTTCCTAACGAGGTTAATTAGAGCTTGAATTAATTGTTCTTTATTTGTATTTACATCGGGGATACTGGGATCATAATCTTTGTCAAAAACAACTTCTTTGTTTTTTAAGTCAAATTTAAATAGGTCTATAACATGCTCTGTCGTCTCATGAAGATTGATATTCTTTTTTTCTATTTCAGTAACAGGCAAGGCCATGTCATTTAATAAATTTACCAGTCTGTCAGTCTCTTTTTTAATAATATCTGTAAATTTTGTATATTTATCATCTAAGGATTTCTCTAGTATTTGTGCTGCTCCTAAAATGCCACCCAAAGGGTTCTTAATTTCATGAGATAGCCCTTTTATCATTTCTCTTACAGCTCTTTCTTGTTCAATCAGATTTTGCTCAAGGGAGATACTATGTAACCTCCCAGTTTCTGAGAATTCAATAAGAGTGATCTTGGCGTTATCAATAATCGCTTGAGATATATTACAATCCACGATTTTTTCATCTCCTTCAAAATTTTTGAATTTGTAATCCCTAATCATCTTTGAGTGATTGTTATCACAAACATTCTGGATGTGTGTATCTAAAGACTGGTGACCAACAGATGACTTTAAGGTTTTTATATCTGGAAAATTATTACTGATACCTAGCATATTCAAGCCTGCAATATTGATAAAAAAATATGTGTTATCACTATTGATTGCAACTACTGCTGTGGACATATTTTCTATAATGTCTAGAAGTAATTTAGGCTCTAAAGAAATTTTGCTTTGTAGTTCCATTATATTCCATACCGCCCTTTCAGGCGGTATGTGATTAAGCGTTATAAGCTATAGTACATCTCAAATTCACATGGATGAGTAGACTGTCTTAATCTTTGTACTTCATCCATTTTTAAATCGATGTATGAGTCAATCATTGTATTTGTAAATACATCACCTGCATTTAAAAATTCCCTATCTTTATCTAAAGCATCCAGTGCAATATCAAGACCTGGTGCTACAGTTGGAAGAAGAGCTTCCTCTTCCCTGGAAATAGCAAATAAATCTTTATCCATTGCAGGGCCTGGGTCAACTTTATTTTTAATACCGTCGAGCCCAGCCATCATCATCGCGGAGAATGCTAAATATGGGTTAGCTGTTGAATCAGGGAATCTAACCTCAATACGCCTTGCCTTATCAGACATAACATATGGAATTCTTATAGAAGCTGATCTGTTTCTAGCCGAGTAAGTGAGGATTACAGGGGCTTCAAATCCAGGGATTAAACGTTTGTAACTGTTTGTAGACGCATTTGTGAATGCATTTAGTGCTCTGGCATGTTTGATTATTCCGCCAATATACCATAATGCTTCTTGTGACATATGCCCATACATATCTCCAGCAAAGATATTTTTACCATCTTTTGAAAGTGACTGATGGACATGCATTCCTGTCCCATTATCACCAACTACTGGTTTTGGCATAAAAGTAGCCGTTTTTCCAAAAGCATGAGCGACGTTCTGTACAACGTATTTATACTTTTGAACTTCATCTGCCTTTTTAACAAGTGTATTGAATAGTGTGCCAATTTCACATTGTCCTGCAGTAGCTACCTCATGGTGATGAACCTCACACTGGACACCGACCTCATGAAGAGTAGTAATCATTGCAGACCTACAATCTTGGAGCGCATCAACTGGAGGGACTGGAAAATAACCACCTTTTACTAGAGGTCGATGACCCATGTTGCCATCTTCATAATCTTTACCACTGTTCCAACATGCTTCTGTTGAGTCAACTTTGAAAAAACAGCTACCCAGTTTATCTTCAAATTTGACATCATCAAAAACAAAAAATTCATTTTCTGGTCCAAAAAAGGCTGTATCCGCAATCCCAGAATCCGTTAAAAACTTCTCAGCTCTTTTTGCAATACCCCTAGGGTCTTTTTCATAACTAGATCCATCTGCTGGCTCTATCACATCACATGTGACGTTAATAGTAGGCTCGTCAAAGAATGGGTCAGCGAATGCTGTAGATGTATCAGGCATTAAAATCATGTCTGATTCATTGATATCTTTCCATCCAGCTATGGATGACCCATCAAACATTTTTCCTTCTTCACAATCTGTTGTAATACCTTCATCTGAAGCTGTGACCGTTACGTGCTGTTCTTTACCAAGTGTATTAGTAAATCTGTAGTCGATGAATTTAGCCTCTTTTTCATCAACTAGTTTCTTTATATCATTTGCGCTCATTTTATTCCTCACTAGTGTTATTTTATTCGCAATAATATACATGCATTAATCATGCCACCTATACTAGTAGCTAAAACAGTAATTATATATAATTATACCTATTAATGCACTATATATAAGCATAAAATGTATTAAATAAATGCATATGCACATAATTAATGCATTATTATTGTGCAAAATATTCAATAAAAAATATATGTGATATCGGGTTATACAAGTATAATTTCAGTATTCATTAGGAGCTAATTTGACACAATATACCATGGAAGAAATTGTTTCTCTTTGTAAAAGAAGAGGTTTTATATTTCAGTCTAACGAAATCTATGGCGGCTTGCAGGGACTTTATGACTATGGGCCACTTGGTGTAGAGCTTAAAAATAATCTTAAATCAGCATGGTGGAAATCTATTGTATATAACAGAGATGATGTTGAAGGTCTTGATACATCAATACTTACACATCCGAACGTACTCAAATACTCTGGTCATGAGGATACTTTTACTGACCCCCTTGTGGATTGCAAAAGCTGTGGTCTGAGATTTAGAGAAGATCAAATTCCTGAACAATGCAAAGGTGAGGAATTAACTGAACCAAGAGACTTTAATCTAATGTTTAAGACAAACGTAGGCCCAGTAAGCGACGATTCATCAATTGCTTACTTGAGACCTGAAACTGCACAACAAATATACATAAACTTTAAAAATGTACTTGATTCAACATCCAGATCACTACCTTTTGGAATTGCACAGATCGGAAAATCTTTTAGGAACGAAATTACTCCTAGGAACTTTATATTTAGGGTACGGGAATTTGAACAAATGGAATTAGAGTTTTTTGTATCACCCGGAGATGATGAGGACTGGCATAAGAAGTGGATAGAAAATAGAATTAATTGGTGGATTGATCAAGGCATACCTAGTGAGAAGCTGAATCTTCTTACTGTAACCGGAGATGATTTAGCTCATTATTCTAAATCTACAGTTGATATAATGTACAAATTCCCCCATGGTGAAGAGGAACTAGAGGGTATTGCGAATAGAACAGATTTTGATCTTGGCTCACATACAAAGAACCAGCATGATTTGAATATTACTGCGAATGTAATAAACAACAATGATTCTAATACAAGATTAGCTATCCAAGATGATGATAACAACTGGATAATACCCTATGTTATTGAACCGTCAGCTGGTGTTGATAGAGGGGTATTGGCAGTAATTAATGAAGCTTATACGGTTGAAAAATTAGATAATGATAAAGAGCGTATTGTCCTAAAATTAAAAAAGCATTTAGCACCTATCAAAGCTGCTGTTATACCACTAAAAAGAAACAATGATGATCTTGTAAAACTTACACACTCCATCAAATCGTCACTACAACAATATCAAATTGGCAGAGTTGTAGTTGAGAATACTGGCAATATTGGAAAAAGTTACCGTAAACATGATGAAATAGGAACACCACTTTGTATTACTGTAGACTTTGATACTCTCGAAAACAAAACTGTTACAATTCGTGATCGAGATACAATGGATCAAAAAACTATAGGTCTTGATGAAGTAAATAAATATTTTATAGATTTCTTTTCTGATGTTAAATCATAAATATATTATCTTAGATAGAGATGGTGTGATAAATCATGATTCACCATCTTACATAACTACTCCTGATAAATGGATACCCATAAATAGAAGCTTAGAGGCCATAGGTTTATTAACAAAACATTCATATCGAATATTATTGGTGTCAAACCAGTCTGGTGTAAGTAGAGGAATCATTAATTATAGTGACCTCCTTAATATACATAATAAACTTATTGCTAGTTGTACAGATCAAGGAGGTAAGATATTTTCATCTCATTACTGTTATGATCGTCCAAATTCTAAATCACTAAATAGGAAACCTCAGCCAGGCATGTATCTTGATATTGCAGATAGATTAGGCATTGACCTATCTAGTATCTTTGCTATTGGCGATTCACCTAGGGACATGATTGCCGCACTATCATCCGGATGTAAACCGTTAGGGGTTATGACGGGAAATGGTAGCGAAATAAAAAATCAAATGCCTGAAATAAAATTATTTGATGATTTATTTGATGCAGCTAAATATGTGATTGATTATGATAAGCAATATATTCTTAATATTTAAATCCACATTATTCTGGATAAATATTATTCTTTCAGTCCTTATTTTTGGACCCATTACTTTTATAGTTGGAATTGTATCTTATGATTTATGTCTGCACTTAAGTAAACAATGGTGTAGATATAATTTATTTTTTTTAAAGGTTGTTTGTTCATTGTCATATAACTTTCGAAATCATGAAATTTCCACATCCAAAATAATAATATCCAGGCATCAATCAACTTGGGAAACTTTATTTTTTACTGCCTATGTTGACTATCCTATTTTTATATTAAAAAAAGAACTATTAATTATTCCACTATTCGGATGGTGCCTTTATCTATTAAAGCATATCTCAATTGATAGATCTGATGGACCTTCATCACTAAAAAAAATTATGAATTCATGTGATGATCATATTAAACAAAATAGAACAATTATTATTTTTCCAGAAGGGACAAGATCTCCGTATGGTACAAAAGCAAAAATAAAAAGAGGAGTTTTTAAAATATTAGAATTTTTTAAAATAAAGTCCCATATTGTTAATCATGACGCTGGAAAATACTGGAATAATTCTTTTCTCATAAAACCGGGAATCATTGACATAAGTATAATTTCTCTCGAGTATGATTGTAATTTGGATAAATTAAAAAATAAAATACAAAATCATTTTACATAAGCATGAAGTATTTTCTCTACGGAGCGGGGTTTGGTTGTTTCAGATGAACCTCATTTATCTCTTCCAAGATTTCACTGCTGAGATTTATATTAATTGATTCAATATTTTCTTTTAATTGCTCCATTGTGGTTGCTCCAATAATATTTGATGTAACAAAAGGTTGATTATTTACAAATGACAACGCTAAGTGTGTCAAAGAAATTTTGTGTTTATTAGCAATTTTTAAATACTCTTTTACAGCATTCAAACATCTTATGTTACTGAATCTTGTGAACCAATCCCCGTACAGGCCTAGCCTTGTATTCTTTTCAGTCTTGTTTATGTATTTCCCGGTAAGTTGTCCAAAACCCAGAGGAGAATAGGCTAAAAGGCCAATATCTTCATGTTGTGAAATCTCCGCCAAACCTACTTCATAAATTCTGTTCAGTAATGAATATGGATTTTGTATACTCACAACTTTCTCCAAGCCCATATCCTTTGCGAGCTGTATGTATTTATTAGTACCCCATGGTGTCTCATTTGAAATCCCAATATGTTTTACTTTTCCTAATTTCACTAATGCTGACATTGCTTCCAGAGTTTCTTGAATCGAAACTCCTAAATCTTGCGAATATTCATAACCTAGCTTACCAAAAAAATTTGATTTTCTTTCAGGCCAATGCACTTGATATAAATCGATGTAGTCTGTTTTTAACCTTACAAGCGAACTATCTATAGCTTTAAATATTTGATTTTTACTTAAATGAGATCCGCCTCTTAAATACTCCATGCCTGGTCCGGCTACCTTAGTGGCCAAAATAATTTTTTCTCTGTTATTCCTTTTGGATAACCATGTGCCTATGATTTCCTCTGTCTTACCTTGTGTATTCTCTCGTGGTGGCACCGCATACATTTCAGCGGTATCAATGAAATTAATTCCTTGTGCAATTGCATAATCTAGTTGTTCATGTGCTTCTTTTTCGTTATTTTGTTCACCGAACGTCATTGTACCAAGGCAGAGTAAACTTACATCTAGTTCTGTATTTCCAAGTTTATTATATTTCATTATTACTCCTATCTTTATCTCAAGTGCTATTCATATCTTATAATATCCTTTCAGATAGTTTTACACCTATTTGAAGTTTAGTAATCTGCCAATATATCCATTATTAATGAATTTGTGCGCAAACTTATCCTTGAAATCCATAGTTAATAAATTTCATATACTAATTAACTTGCTTGTAAATATGGGATTATGTTTATATCATAGCCACTTAATAGGTTCAACGAGGTTTTACGTATCAACTACTTAATCTACATCCAGTCGTTATTTCTAAATTTTATTTCATGGTTACCTAATGCTATTTCTAAAAAGGACTATCTCACACGAGATATAATTGCAGGGACTACTATCGCAATGATAATTATTCCTCAATCAATGGCTTATGCTACACTGGCGAACCTTGAACCCGTATACGGGCTTTATGCATCATTCATACCAGTTGCGATTGCTGCATTTTTTGGGTCATCAAGATACCTAGCTACCGGCCCTGTAGCAATGGTCAGTCTTCTGACGGCTGTGGCTGTGACATCATTGTCATCGGGAGATGAGTCTCTTTATGTGCCCCTAGCAATTATGCTTGCTCTAAGTGTTGGAGTATTTCAAGTGACACTGTCAATGGTTAAAGCTGGAAAATTAATTGATGTAGTTTTAAAAGAGCATGTGATCCTAGGTTTTACATCAGCAGCAGCATTAATCATTGCAAGTTCTCAACTCAGCAAAGTTTTTGGTCTGAATAAAGTTTCTCTTAATGACTTATTTAGCATCAAAAGTTTATTAGAAAATACACCAATAAATTTATATGCGGTGTTGATGTCACTAATAGCTCTTTTAGTTTTATATATCTTTAAAAATAAATTAACGAAGTACCAGTTTTTTGGGAACATCGCAGTATTATCAGCTGTTGTTGTTACAATAGTGCTTTCAAAAAGTATAAGCTACAGTGGGCCAATAGTAGGAGCTATCCCAGAGGGTTTGCCAACATTTTCTTTACCTGAATTTGCTATTCACCCAGATTTTTTATTCATGTTTATCATTCATACAGTCATCATTAGCTTTGTCGGTTTCATGGAAGCAATAGCTATCGCTAGGCAATTAGAGCAGAAGGAGCCTGTAAAAAATTCTAAGGGTGTTGAACTATATAAGTATCCAACACCAGTGAACTCAAATCAGGAATTATTTGGCCAAGGTCTTGGAAACATTGCATCAAGTGTTTCAGGAGCTTATCCTGTATCAGGATCATTTTCTAGATCAGCAGTAAATGAATCAGTTGGATCATATAGCCCACTGTCTTCAATTATTACAATGTTAATTGTCATGATAACATTATTGTATGCAACACCATTACTTTTTGACCTACCGAAGTCTACATTAGGGATAATTGTTATTTTTGCAGTTGTTCCACTCATAAAGATAAAAAAAATGAGTTCTCTTTTTAGCAGTGATAAACAAAAAGGAAGCGTCTCATGGATAACTTTTTTTAGTACTTTAATATTTCCAATACTATCTATTGAAATATTCTCTGGCATCAATACACATATCTGGACGGGTATTATATTTGGCTTTCTATTATCCTTAGTTATAGAACGCAAATCATCGACTATTTGATATAGATCAAATCAAAAACAAAATTCTTTTTACAGATGCTTTTTTTTTCAAACTTTGTGATAGGGCGTAGCCCACGATTTTTCGAAAACTCTATACGACTGGATGTGACTTTTCTAATGATTCCTCTTGCTTCTAAGGCATAACTTATGTTGTCTGTTGCAAAGTGGAATAAGCCATCTTTTTTTATAATTGATCTGATGATTTCGAAAGTATACTCATTAAATAATCTTCTTTTTCTGTGCTTCTTTTTTTGCCAAGGATCAGGAAATAACATATAAATCTGATTTATTGTATCGCATTTAATTTTTTCAATAATTTCTAGTGCGTCTCCATAATGAGCATACACATTTTTTCTAAGTAAATTTTTGACACCAGGCTTGTAAGCCTCAATCCCACAAAGACTATACTTTGGAAACATATTTTTTAGCGCCAATGTTGACTCACCCGTGCCAAAACCTATATCCAAAATAATATTACTCTCTGATGAAAGAATATCAAAAATTGATCTTTTTGGTTTGCCCAGTTTTTGAAACTTTCGAGATCGAAATGAATTATAAAATACAGGTCTAATCACCTGTTATTAGCCCAACTTTAGGTGAAGATGCTGTGCCAGTATGATTTTTAATAATTCTTCCTGCTAGCAATGCATCTCTTCCTGCGATTACCGCATATTTCATTGCATTAGCCATAAGAACTGGTTCACTCGCACAAGCTATAGCCGTGTTCATAAGAACTCCGTCGCAACCTAGTTCCATTGCTATGCATGCATCGCTTGCTGTACCGACACCTGCATCAACGATGATAGGCACAGTTGCATTTTCAACTATTTCTCGGATGTTATATTCATTAATTATACCAATACCAGAACCTATTGCTGAACCAAGCGGCATTACACACTCACAGCCAATATTTTCCAGCTCTTTGGCGACTATAGGGTCATCTGTTGTATAGACCATTACTTTGAAATCTTTTTTTACGAGAATCTCAGCTGCTTTAATTGTTTCCATTATATTTGGGAAAAGCGTCTTGCTTTCACTTAACACTTCCAGTTTGACTAATTTCTCGCCATTTAATAATTCTGCAGCAATCTCGCAGGTCCTCACCGCATCTTTAGCATTGTAACAACCTGCTGTGTTAGGAAGAATTGTATATCTATCAGGAGATACATAATCTAACAAATTTTTAGAATCATGATCTTGTCCTATATTCATTCTCCTTATCGCTACTGTTACCATTTCACAACCACTGGCCTGAAGGGCTGATTTAGTCTCATCAAAATCTTTATACTTACCCGTCCCAAGTATTAGCCGAGAAGAATATTCTCTCTTATTGATTATCAGTTTACTCAAATCTAGCCACCCCCAATGGCCGTAATTATTTCAATTTTATCTCCATCTTTTATCAGATGCGTTTCATGATTCGATTTCGGAATTATTTTTTTATTTATCTCTACTGCGTAATATTTATTTTTGATATTCTTGTTCTCAAGGAGGTTTTTTACAGTTGATCCTGCAAATATTTTTTCAGGTACATTATTTAACAAAATATTCATCAATAATGATATATGATAATATAATCATTAACTCATAGATAGTATTCTGGCCGGAATAGCTCAGTAGGTAGAGCACCGCATTCGTAACGCGTAGGTCGGGGGTTCGATTCCTCTTTCCGGCAGGCATTTTATTTATATACCCTCTGTCCTGAGTGATAAAAAAACCTTTTTATGCTACATTGTTTACACAATTTGGCATGTTTAATGCAGTATATAAATGATGAATAGAAAAGGTATCATTCTGGCAGGAGGGAAAGGAACTCGTCTGTATCCCACAACCAAAGCACTACCTAAATGTCTTCTACCTGTTTATGACAAACCAATGATTTATTACTCTGTATCCACTCTAATGCTTGCAGGTATAAGGGAAATACTTGTAATTACTACACCGATGGACAAAGAGAGAGTACATGCATTATTGGGAGATGGAAAAAAATGGGGAGTTAATATTTTTTATGAAATTCAAGCACACCCTAGAGGAATAGCTGACGCATTATTAATAGCATCGGAATTTCTTGATAACAATCCTTGTGCATTAATGCTTGGCGATAATATATTTTATGGACCTGAACTTCAATCAAAATTGAGGCATGCCAGCGTAAGTAAAAAAAATACAATTTTTGCTTACGAGGTACCTGATCCAAAAAGATTTGGTATCTGCGAATTAAATGCTGAGGATAAGGTAATTAGCATTGAAGAAAAACCATCAATACCTAAATCTAATCTTTGTGTCACTGGGCTATATTTTTATGACGAACATGCTTCTGATGTTGCTTCTAGCATATCACCTTCACCAAGAGGTGAATTGGAGATAACCGATGTAAATATCGCTTACATGAAACAAGAAAAATTATATGCAGAAATTCTTGATCAAGAGTACACGTGGATGGATGCAGGTACAGTCGAATCTTTTCTGGAAGCCAGTCTTTTTGTAAAGTCTATTGAACTTAAAAATGGCACCAAAATCTCTTGTCCTGAGGAAGTTGCTTATAATTATAAATGGATTAATGAAGATAATATTAAAATAAATGCTCAAGAGATGAGTACCAGTCCATATAGTGAGTATCTTTTGAAAATAATTAAAAGTTAATTCTTCTTGCTAACTTTCAAATATTTTTTAGACAACAGAGGAATTAATCCAAGCAGTGTCAAATATACAATCATGGTTGGCGATATTACATTTCCAGAAATCCAAACATCATTCAGCTCATTACCCAATAAAATTATTATGATAGTACCTGGGAGCATTCCTATTTGACTGATCAAGTAAAATGGAACAACCTTCATATTTGTCAAGCCAAAGCATATATTTATGACAAAGAAAGGAAATATAGGAGACATTCTCAATGCGAATAAATAATAGCCCCCGTTATCCTTGAAGTTAGAATTTATTATCTCAGAGTATTTTTTATATTTAGAAAACATATAGTCTCTTGCAATATATCTAGCTAAGCTCATAGCAACAGTGGCTCCTACTGTTGATGTAAATGATACTATAATTATAGCTAAATAAATCTCAAACATACTGCCTGCTAAAAGCCCCATTAATAACGCTACAGGTAATGATAACGCTGTCATTATTAAGTAAGATGTTATAAATATGGCAATAAAGATTGATGGTTCGTCACTATAAAACTTTTTAACATGGTAAATATTCTCAATTAAGTATAAGTGAAATTCATCATTAGCCAGAAAACCAGTGATGATAACTAATATAAGTACTATGCCAATAGATAATTTTTTAATTTTCATAAATATTAAACTTTCTGTCATAATCATAAACTAGATTCATGGAAATTAATAAATATAT
>MDSV01196697.1_pt1 | contig 18238 bp, 16 predicted proteins | sample 810851 | NCBI WGS metagenome assembly MDSV01 (sample SAMN05326640, study PRJNA326480) | marine metagenome | isolation source: seawater | place: Atlantic Ocean: North East | collected 2012 | reverse complement strand
TGTTACATACAGTTCTTTACAAAAAAGAGCTATTAAAACAGCTGAATTAGTCCACCAAAGCCTCAACAAGAAAATGTCTATTCATAAGAATTGGCGTCTAAATGAACGCCACTATGGTGATTTAACCGGCCTGAACAAATCAGATGCCAAAATAATGTTCGGCGAGCAAAAAATTCAAGAATGGCGTAGAAGCTATGCCACGCCCCCACCTCCTATAAGCCCTGAAAATCGTTTCAATCCAAACAATAACGATGCCTACCTGGATTTACCCAAAGAATTAATTCCATTAAGTGAATGTTTGGCAGACGTTGTAGACCGCTTAATTCCCTATTGGCATTCAAATATCGCACCAGAACTAAAATCTGGGAAAAAGGTTCTTATCGCCGCACATGGGAATAGTCTTCGAGCGCTTTGCAAACACTTAGACAAGATCGGAGATGAAGAAATTGTAAAACTAAACATACCAACAGGTGTACCTTTTATTTATGAGCTCGATGAGGAACTTAATCCGAAAATAAAAAAACCTGTTTTAGAAAGAGCAATTGACCCCAAACTGATCGAGCTCAAATGAGGTCTGTGAAAAATCAAACGCATTAAGTGGACCTCTAATAATGTGCTTAAATTTCGAATTTACCCAAAATCAATAGAATTATTTTCTAAACTAAAATTAATAAAAAGTTGTTTGTAATAAATCAAAATTACACAACAGCCAGATACGAGATAGGGTCGTCAAGTCATGAAAAAACCCAGCATGAGACCGCATCACGCAATTATTGGACTAGGTGTTTTAATTGCTCTTTTTACTGCACTTTCTGGAGTAGCCGCGTCTGTTTTCAAATTTCATGATGACTCCCCAATAACGAGAGAAGTTTTTGAAAATATCCCCGGCTCAATAAAATTTTCTTTTTATCTAGTGGTCTCCTTAATGCTTATTTACGGATCTGTTCTTTTCTCTAACCGTGTTAAAAATTGGGAGAGAGGAACGCCTGACAATCGTTCAACTAACAAAAAAAATATTAAGGCCCGTTTTTCCGATTTTAAAGCTGGCGTCTTCATGAAAACCCTCTTGCGTGATCCAGCTGCCGGCGTAATGCATTCTTTGATGTACTTCCCTTTTCTAATTCTTCTTGCTGTCACAACCACTCTTGAAATAAATCATCAACTTCCGGAAAGCATGAAATTTTTACACGGAGATGTCTACCGTGCCTACACGGCAGTTGGTGACATCGCAGGAGTGCTTTTTCTTATTGGAGTTGTATGGGCTCTATTGAGACGATACGGACCAAAACGATTTCGGCCATACAGAATAAGAATCAAGTCAAAACCTGAACATGCTGTTGTGTTGCTGATTTTTTTGTCTATAGGTGTAACCGGTTTTGGTGCAGAAGCTTTTCGAATAGCTCTTGTTGAATCAAGTGCTAGAGGCGCAGAAACCTGGTCAATAATTGGATACCCACTAGCAAAAATTGTTGATAGCTCAGACTCTTTAACGAACAACGTGCGTGGTTGGCATCAATTTTGGTGGATTGCACATGTAATTTCTTTCATAGCCTTTTTAGCTCTTCTACCAATAACCATGATCCGTCACATGTTTACTTCTCCGCTAAATATGTATTTGAAGGATCGCGAGCGCCCTAAGGGTGCGATGAAACCTTTACCCAATCTCATGGAAACCGAATTGGAAACTTTCGGTGCTTCAGTAATTGAAGACTTTACATGGAAACAATTACTCGACACTGACTCTTGCACTATGTGCGGAAGATGTACAAGCGTGTGCCCAGCTCATGCAACGGGAAAGCCTTTAGATCCAAGGGAAATAATTCTCAAAACTGGTGAAGTGATGGCGGCAACTGGGGATCCAGTCGTGTCACCACCCATTGGAGTTGACCCGGAAATTTCAGTTTCAGCCAATTCAATGTTTGAAAGAGTTACACCTGAAGAACTTTGGGCATGCACATCTTGTAAAGCTTGTGACGAAATCTGTCCTGTAAATATAGAAATTCTCGACAAGATCTTAGACATGCGACGTTATCTGTCTCTAATGGAATCGAATTTCCCAACAGAATTAGGAAATGCTTATAGATCAATGGAAAACTCAGGCAATCCATGGGGATTATCACAAGGGTCAAGAGCCGACTGGGTTGATGATTTAGAGGGTGTTGAAGTAATTGAAGGTGGTGAACCGCTTCAAAGCGAATTCCTCTACTGGGTCGGTTGTGCGGGTTCTTTTGATGATAAAAACAAAAAAGTTTCCAGAGCAATGGCCCAACTATTAACTATGGCAAATGTTTCTTTCTCAATTCTTGGACCTTCTGAAATGTGTACCGGTGATCCAGCAAGAAGATCCGGAAACGAATACATCTTTCAAATGCTTGCAGCTCAAAATATAGAAACTCTTAATTCGATGGGGGTTAAGAAAATCATCACTCAATGTCCTCATTGCTTTAATACCTTAGGAAATGAATATCCAGAACTTGGAGGGCATTACGAAGTTGTGCATCATTCTCAATTGCTTGAATGGTTAATTGATCAAGGAAAGCTTGACATGACAAATGCTGAATTGAACGAACGGCTCGTTTATCACGACTCATGTTATTTAGGACGCCATAATGACGTATATCAAGCTCCAAGAAAAGTAGTGGCAAGCATCGGAGGTCTCGAAGTTGTCGAAGCGGAACGCCAAGGCACAGAAGGGATGTGTTGCGGAGCAGGTGGCGGAAGAATGTGGATGGAAGAGGATACAGGCAAAAACATAAACGTCGAAAGATCCCAAGAATTGCTAGCAACGGGAGCTGACAGAATTGCTACAGCATGTCCATTCTGTTTTGTAATGATTGACGACGGAGTTAAAGGAGAAGGGGTAGAAGAAAGCGAAGTAAAAGTAGGAGATATAGCTCTCCACCTTCTAGAAGCTCTTCAACCAAAAGAAGACCAAACAAAACCTTTTGAAACTATCTCACATGGAAATGATGAGAATGATTAAAAATTCTCCCAGTATCTACTCGCCTTTGGACCTTCCTGGCCTCTGTATTTAGAACCAAGCTCTGAGGACCCATAAGGCCTGTCAGCAGTTGTGGTCATTTGAACAAAAGAAATCTGTCCAATCTTCATGCCGGGATAGAGAGTGATTGGTAAATTAGCCACATTCGAAAGTTCCAAAGTCAACTGACCATCCCAACCAGCATCAACATAACCGGCAGTTGAATGAATTAATAAACCTAAGCGGCCTAAACTCGACTTTCCTTCTAATCTGGCTACTAAATCATCCGGTACAGAAACCCTCTCCAAAGTAGATCCCAAAACAAATTCACCGGGGTGAAGCATAAAGGGATCGTCATCATCAGTAGAAACCTCTTGAGTCAAATTAGATAAATCCTCTCGGACATCTATATGACCCAAAGTGTGATTCTTGAATACCAAAAAACGGTAATCCAGATGAAGATCTACCGATGATGGTTGTAAGCAGTCTGGATCGAACGGCTCAATAATAATTCGTCCATCTTTAACTGCTTCTAAGATTGACCGGTCAGAAAGAATCATAATTCGAATAATAGACTAATTTGAGAAAAACTAAGCATTGCTATTCCATGGATTTCTAACAAAAAAATCTCTTATTAATGGTTCATAATGCTCCAACGGGTTTGATTTATATGAAGGATCGAAGGCTGGAGAATCGTACTTGGCACAAAATTCCTCACAATATTCATAGTGTTCGTTTTCACTAAATGCATCTCTTGCATTCCGGTCACCGCCTAAGTGGTGCCAAAAATAATACCCTTGAAATACTCCGTGATTTTTGACCGTCCAATGATTAGCTGAAGAAACAAAGGGTTTAAGGATCGCTGCCGCAATATCAGGGTGGTTATAAGGAGTCAACACGTCACCAATATCGTGCAATAATGCACAAACAATATATTCATCATCGCGACCATCTCGCTCAGCTCTTGTTGCAGTCTGGACACTGTGCTCTAGTCGGTCTACAGGAAATCCCCCATAATCGTTTCTTAATAATTCGAGCTGATCAAGAATCCGGTTCGGTAGGGCAGTTTCTAGTTCACCTCTTTGAGACATGATTAAATCCCAATCTTCTTTGGTGGAGTCAGCAAAAGAAGTAAAAGTCGCTCTTGGTAGCTTTTCAATTTCAGTCATCACACCTCCAAAGTACGCAGTAAAATCGTAGGCCAGAAACTCAGAAAAATCTTGCCGAACGGGCTTTTTTGAAAACAACTTTCACAAGTAACTTCATCAACAAACCTAACTTTCTAAGCTGATGATGCGAGTTCATTAAGCAAACTAACTCGAACTATATTTATTGATCTGGAAAAAAATCAGAATGAACTACTAAGATTTTTTAATATGGATCCTAGATCAGAATCAACAATTGAAAGCTGCGACTACCACACAGGTGGCGAGCCCTTTAGGATAGTTGATGCGGGGCCAATGAAAGGTTCAACTGTTATCGAACGTCGGTCATGGGCGGAAGACAACCTTGACGATCTTCGTAAATTCCTAGTTCATGAACCGAGAGGCCACGATGATATGTACGGGGGTTTTATTGTTCCACCCGATGACCCAGGTGGAGATTTAGGAGTTGTTTTCTTCCATTCAGATGGATTTAGTACTGCATGCGGACATGGAACAATTGCATTAGTCACTTGGGCAATAGACAGCGGTTTTATTCAATCACAAGAAGACCTCGTTGAAGTCGTAGTCGATGTACCCTCTGGAAGACTATTAACAAAAGCCAAAATGCATAACGGAAAAGTTGAAAACGTGACTTTCAATAACGTACCTTCTTTTGTAAGCGCCAAAGACGTGAAAATAGATACTAAATTTGGATCAATAACTATCGATGTATCTTTTGGGGGAGCTTTTTACGCTTCAATCTCAACTAGCCAATTGGGTCTAAGTCCAGTTTCAAAACATCTAAATGAATTAATCGAAATCGGTAAAGAAATAAAGTTGAAAACTCAAAATCTAGAGCTTGCTGAACACCCCTCGGACAAAAGACTTTCAGGAATATACGGTTCAATTTTTTATGAAACTCTGGAAGAAAAACCCCTTAAACAGCGTAATGTAACTATTTTTGCAGATGGACAAGTAGATAGATCGCCATGTGGTTCTGGTACTTCAGCACGACTTGCTTTACTTCATGAAAAAAAACAAATAAAAATTGGTGAGCCCTTTTTAAACTATGGAATCGCAGGTGGAGTATTCAAAGGAAAAATAACGGTCGTAGAAGAAGATTCTGTAGTTACATCCATTGAAGGGTCTGCTTATTACTGTAACAAAACCTCTTTTTATCTAGATCCACGTGATCCAATCGGTCTAGGATTTAAACTCAGATGACAGAAATCCCTCACTATACAGCTGGTGAAATTTTCGCATTTGGTATGGAAAAAACTATTTCCGCCTTAAAAACCAGTGCCGCTACAAACGACCAACCTATTCCCAGAGAACATATTCCATTAGACCAAGGAGAAGACTTCCTTCTTATGCCAGCAGTTTCACAAACTGGGCTAGGAATAAAATTGGTCACAGTTATGGCTCAAAATCCGGCTATTGGTCTTCCTCTTGTCCATGGCTTCTACTTATACTGCGACAAAAAAACTGGTGTCCCGAAAGCAACTTTTGAAGGTTCAGCTTTAACTACACTTAGGACACCTGCAGCATCAGCAGTTGCAACAGAAGTACTTGCAACAGAAAGTATTCAAAATTTGGGTATTTTCGGTACAGGGGTGCAAGCTCGCGGGCACATTGAATCGATGCTTACAGTTCGTCCGAACATTGAAAAAATTTTTATTTCTGGGACAACGCGAGAATCTACCGAAAAATTCATTGACTCTTTAACAATAAAAGATCAAAAAATTAACGTAGGTTCCCCCGAAGAAACTGCTGCTTGTGACCTGGTCTGCTCATGCACAAGTTCGAAAGAGCCAGTGATTCCAACCAAGTCAGTCAAACCAGGGGCTCACCTCAACTTAATCGGGTCTTTTTCTGATGCACAGAAAGAAGCGGATTCAGAGTTGATACAGAATGCTGAAATTTTTGTAGATCATAGAACTGCTGCCAAAGAAGAAGCTGGCGAACTCATAACTGCCGAACTTGAGGAAAATTGGTCGTTTGACGAGATTATTGGAGACTTTTCACAACTGATTCAGGGAAAAGTCAATAGAAGCTCTTCAGAATCGATAACACTTTTCAAGTCAGTTGGCCTTGCCACTTGGGACCTAATTGTTGCGGAAACGATCTATAACGAAACAAATTAAAAAATTAAATTTGCCCACTGTGCTTAGCACGGTATGACGTGAAAAAATAAGGCTTTACAGAAATGGCTGAAAATGAAAACCGATTCTTCAAAATCTTCAGACTCAGTTAATGAGGACCAAAACAAGCTGTCTTCATTGACGTCAGTGGTCATTGATGAAGAAGAACGTAGAGAAGCACTAAAAAAAGAATCTGAAATAATTTTTCCAGATGATTTGTTGCCGGGTGTTAAATCAGAAGGAATTAGTTTTAAAAAAGGTCTGAAGCTTGGCGGAGGAACAGCAACATTTTTTACTCTTGCTCTTTTATCAGGTTTAGAAGAACTTCAAACGGCGGCTATAAACGTCTTAGCTCCGGATATACGAGACACATTTAATGTGAGTGATGGAACAATTACTTTCATAGCAAGTTCATCAGCAGCTTTTGTTGTCCTGGGATCACTTCCAATGGGTTGGATGGCAGACAGATTGAAAAGAGTTCCAATAATCGGATGGGCCAGCTCAATTTTTGCTGGAATGGTTTTTTTATCAGGAATTGCAGTTAATGCCTTTATGTTCTTCTGGGCAAGGTTTGGGGTTGGAATTGCAAAAGCAAGCACAATCCCAGTTCATAGTTCTGTAATTGCTGACACCTACCCCATCGGTATACGAGGAAGGCTTGGTTCATTAAATGGAATAATCAACAATGGGCTAAGGGTAACTAGTCCAGTTCTAGTGGGAGCTATAGCTCTTGCAGCGAACGGTTCTGACGGAATAGATGGTTGGAGATGGTGCTACTACTTACTCGGAGTCCCTGTTGTAATTGTTGCTTTATATTCATTTTTCTTAAAAGAACCAGAAAGAGGAAAATGGGAAAAAACTGACGTTCTAGGAGAATCTTTCATTGAAGACAAACCCTTACCTATATCAATGGAATCAGCATTTTCAAGGTTATTGCAAATAAGAACAGTTAAAACCGTCGTTGTCGCTTTTAGCGCACTTGGATTCGGACTATTTACAGCACCCGTTTTAGAAAATCTTTTTCTTGAAGACGAATTTGGATTAGATGCTTTTGAAAGAGGAATCAGTGGAACAGCAGGGGGAGTTTTCGCTGTCATAGCTCTTATATGGGTGGGACCAAAATTTGATCGCCTTTGGAGAGAAAACCCCACCCGAACTCTGCATCTAATTGGCTTAGCAATTGCTTTAGCTGGAATACTTAAGCCGGTTCAATTTTTTATGCCTAATGTTGCATTATTTGTGATAACAGGAATACCTAGTCTTATTCTCCTTACAGCTTCTTTTGCAATGGTAAGTCCCATTCTGCAAGCAATTGTTCCGTACCGATTACGCGGCACTGGTTCAGCACTAGTAACTCTTTACATATTTTTTATCGGCGCTACAGGCGGAGGATTAATTTCTCTTCTTTTTACAGATACTTGGGGTCCGCGTGTCACCGTAATAGTCCTTACGCTTCCTTCTTCAGTAATTGGTGGTTGGATAATGTACCGAGGTGCCAAATTCCTTAGAAATGACCTTTCATTAAACGTTCAAGAATTATTTGAAGAGCAAGAGGAACAACGTCGTAAATCTGACGCAAGTAAAACTATCCCTGCACTACAAGTAAATAATGTTGATTTCTCTTATGGAACAGTACAAATTCTTTTCGATATTTCACTAGAAATAAACAAAGGTGAAACACTCGCACTTTTAGGTACAAATGGAGCCGGAAAATCGACTCTTCTTAGGGTAATTAGTGGTTTAGGGGTTCCCAAAAGGGGTGTTGTGCGACTTAATGGGCAAACAATTACTTATGCCTCTCCAGAAAGACGAGCAAAGTTAGGTATCCAACAACTACCTGGAGGGTCAGGAGTATTTAGTGATATGACAGTGAATCAAAACCTAGTCATGGGTGCTTATATTCATAAAAACAATAACGAGGATGTCAAAAAAAGAATTGAAAACGTATTTGAACTTTTCCCAGAATTACAAAAATTACAAAAGCAAAAAGCAGGATCACTATCAGGTGGTCAGCAACAAATGCTCTCTCTTGGGCGTGTTCTACTTCATGAACCAGAAATTCTTCTTATTGATGAACTTTCGCTAGGGCTAGCTCCGACAGTTGTTCAAGATCTTTTAAACATTATTGAACGCCTTCAAGAAAAAGGACAGACAATAATTGTCGTAGAACAGTCATTAAATATTGCTCTTTCAATTGCCAATAGAGCAATTTTCTTGGAAAAAGGACAAATTCGATTTGAAGGTTCAGCTAAAGAACTCGCTGAACGTGATGATTTGGCCCGTGCTGTTTTCCTTGGTGCTGAAGGCGGCTGATGTGAATAGATCTCTAGAAATTCTTCTATCCGAGTCACCACAAATTCTTGCTGTCTGGACTACCAGACAACTTTGGTTTGACGGATTAATTAACGGAATGGTTTTTGGTTTGCTAGCTCTTGGAATAGTACTGATTTATCGGTCCACCCGTGTAATAAACCTTGCAGTGGGAAACATGGGGTTACCTGCTGTAGGGCTTATGGCACTAATGGTTATCAACTATGGATTTCCTTATTGGATAGCTTTGCCAATAGCACTGCTAGTAGGAACTTTAGTTGGATCAATTATAGAACTTGCAGTAATTCGCCGACTCTTTAATGCTCCTAGAGTAATAGTTTTAGTTGCAACAATTGGAATAGCTCAGCTGATGCAAGCAATTTTGGCTGCATACCCCGATATTGAAAGCAAAAGAGGAGTCAGATTTCCGGTACCCATTTCTGGAAAATGGAACGACGTTTTTGGTCTTCGAATTACTGGCCCAAAATTAACAATTCTTATTGTTGTACCTCTTCTAACTCTGGCTCTTTCTTGGTTTTTGAATAAAACTATTTTTGGACAGACTGTACAAGCCTCGGCAAATAACGCTGACCTTGCAAGACTGTCAGGTATAAAACCAAAAGTAGTTTCACTATTTGTTTGGACAGTAGCCGGCGCTCTTTCAAGTGTCTCTCTTCTTCTTCTATCAGGAAGCAGGGGATCCCTAACAGGCATAACAAACCTCGGTCCCAATACTATGACTAGAGCTTTAGCAGCTGCAGTGATCGCTGGTATGTCTTCATTCCCGCGTGCTTTAATTGCAGGTATAACTATAGGTATTGCCCAAGCTCATGTTCAATTTATTTTTCTAGACCAAGTAGGGCTCATAGATTTCATACTTTTCTTGGTAGTAGCAATTGCAGTTGCGTTCCAAAGTAGGTCTTCAACTGCAGAGGAAAGTTCTTTTTCTTTCAGCCCGCGTAGAAAACCCATCCCAGAAAGACTTAACCAATTCTGGTGGGTTCGAAATTTATCATCTCTAACTCTTACGGTGCTATTCCTTTTTGCTATCGCTCTCCCATTTATAGTCACATTGCCTTCTCGACATCTTCTCTACGCGAGTGTTCTTGCATTTGCAATATGTGCAATTTCACTTACTGTTGTTACTGGGTGGGCGGGACAATTGTCCCTTAGTCAAATGGCGTTTGCCGGCATCGGAGCGCTTGCTGCAGCTGGATTTAATCGTGGGTTGGATTTCGGAGTTGGTTTTGGCGAAAAATGGCATCTTTTTTCAGTCACGTTACCTAAATTTCCTTTTTTAATCTCAATGCTTTTAGCAAGTCTGATCGCTGGTATTTCAGCTGCAATTATTGGACTGGGAGCATTAAGGGTCAAAGGTTTACTTTTAGCAGTTTCAACTTTTGCATTTGCTCTGGCAGCATCACAATACATTTATAGACGCCCTGTTCTTAGCGGTGGGTACAACCAAAGTGTTCCTTTTCGCCGCGGCAGTCTTGGACCAATCGAATTAGCTAGTCAGAGATCCTATTATTTTCTATGTCTTGGAGCTTTAGTAATAACACTTTTCTTAATAAATAAACTTAGAAAAAGTGGTGTCGGAAGATCAATAATAGCTGTCAGAGAAAACGAAAATACCGCTGCTGCATACACTGTAGTCCCTCATAGAACAAAATTAATTGCTTTTTCTTTAGCAGGATGTTTAGCAGGTTTAGGAGGGTCGCTCTTAGGAGGCTTAGTTCAAAACATCCCTTTCACTGAGCGATTTTTTATGATTAGCAATTCGCTTAAAGTTGTCTCAATGGTTGTCATTGGTGGCCTTGGAACGCTTATGGGGCCAGTTATTGGGGCTATGTGGGTGATTGGACTACCAGCAATTTGGCCAGAAAACGATCTTGTTCCACTTTTCACATCAAGTATTGGACTCCTCGTACTTCTTTTATATTTCCCAGGTGGACTAGTGCAAATTGCTTATTCAGCAAGAAATTCCTTGTTGAATTGGGCTGAACAAAAACTTGAAATTACTCCGGTTAAAAAAAGCACAACACCACCTACTTCACTAAAGAGAAATATTGATTCCTCTCCAGTATTCGAAACCGTTCTGGAAACAAAAAATATTTCAGTTTCATATGGAGGCTTAATTGCAGTTAACGCTATAAATATAAAAGTAAATTCTGGCGAAGTCGTAGGTCTCATTGGAACTAACGGTGCTGGCAAATCAACACTTATGAACGCCATAGGCGGATACGTACCCTCAACTGGGAACGTCAATTTATTAGGAGACGATGTGACTCAGTTAGCTCCTGCTAAACGAGCACGTAAAGGTTTAGGTAGAACTTTTCAGGCTGCTCAGCTTTTTCCAGAGTTAACTGTCAGAGAGACAGTCCAAGTGGCACTTGAGGCAAGGAACCGTGCCCGTCTGTTACCAACAGCATTATCGCTTCCAAATGCCACACGTAAAGAAATAAATAAGACTAATCAAGCTAATGAATTAATTGATTTCTTAGGATTAGGTAGATATGCAGACTCTTTCATAGCTGAACTTTCTACAGGCACAAGGAGAATAGTTGAATTAGCTGGCCTTTTAGCTTTAGATGCAAAAATGCTCTGTTTGGACGAACCAACCGCCGGAATTGCTCAAAGAGAAACTGAGGCATTCGGTCCGCTTCTGAAACAAATTCAACAAGAGCTTGGTGCTTCAATGTTGGTAATAGAACACGACATGCCAATGATAATGGCACTTTCTGATCGTGTTTATTGCTTAGAAGCAGGAACCGTAATCTCAGAAGGCAACCCTTCTGAAGTACGAAAAGATCCAACAGTTATAGCTAGCTATTTAGGAACAGATGAAAGAGCCATTAGCCGTAGCGACATCCAGTAATTACTACTCGTCACCATCACTGCCGGATCGACCATCTAATAAGTCTTTTCTGATTTCAGATTTCGGCCTCTCAGCAACTACTTGATTTTCTACTTCTCTGACCCAAATTGTTCTTTGGGGGAATGGTATCTCTATCCCGTTTTCATCAAAAGCTTTTTTCAAGCGTGCTCTGATTTTTCTAGCGGTAGACCACTGTTCACCTGCTTCAGTTTTTACAGCTAAGCGAATGGAAATGGAATCAGCCCCAAAGTTTTGAACACCCCAAATTTCAGGCTCTTCGATAATTGTCGCTGATTCAAGATTCTCTTTCCATAATTGATCCGCGACCTCTTTAATAACACTCGCTGCTAAATCAATGTCCGTATCATAAGCAACATCAACGTCTAAAACAGAACGGGCCCAAATTTGCGAAGAATTACAAACTCTACGAATTTCTCCATTAGGCACAACCCAAACTGCACCATTCACATCACGCAGAACTGTTGTCCTTAATGAAACCCGTTCAACCGTGCCCGATGCTTCACCAAGATCAACAAAATCGCCTTCTGCATACTGATCTTCAACAAGTATAAATATGCCCGCAATAAAATCTGATACTGCAGACTGAGCTCCGAAACCGACAGCAAAACCTACAATTCCTGCACCAGCTATTAAAGGGCCTAAATCAAATCCGATCTCACCCAAAGCCAACAAAACTCCCAAACTGTAAGTAGTTAAAGTTGAAAGAGTGCTAAGTAAACCCCCTAGTGTTTTAGCTCGTTGACGCGACCTTTCAGCTCTTTCTTGATTTTTTTGCAATCGCGCTTTTGCTCGCCTTCCAACTCGGGCAACCAGAGCATCAGACTTTTCTTCATCTTCTGTAAGAGATTTTTCTTGAACAAGACGACCTACAACTGTGCTAATAGCTTTTTTTAATACCCGATTAGCTATATAAGCGCCTACAAGAATAAATAAAATCTTTAGAGGTTTTTCAACACCCCAAGCAGATATTTCTGCCAGACGCTCATTAGCTGAAACGTCCCAAATCCATTCACAGACGAAGCTAGGTTCTGAGCCACATGCATCTGTCAATCCCGATGTATCTATTTGAGCAATAATCTTCTCGAACATTAACTTCACCTCCACAATGGCAGCAACTATTATTCAACACAACTACAAAGCAATTCAACCAATTAATCCTGCTAAAGACCACACTGCAACAACTAAACCAACAATTATGTAAATAAAACTTCTCCAAAAAGGTGCTTTCCTTAAATGTTGCTCGTCTTGCTTTTTAGGCGGATTTAACAAAGCAGTTAAATTCCCGATACACATAGCTGAACCAAATGCTAAAAGTAGCCATTCAAGCAACTTTTCACCTAAAAACACGGTTAATTTAAAAATTCCTTGGTTCGTTAATAGAACCAGTTTTCTGCGACACGGAGTCGGATTCATCAGTTCTTGAAAGGTCAGCAAACTTAGTAAAATTAGGCATATAAGCTAACCGAACTCTCTCAACTGGGCCATTACGATTTTTGGCAAGATTTATCTCGGCAATTCCCATTTCATTACTCTCAGGATTATAAATTTCGTCACGATAAATAAACATCACTAAATCAGCATCTTGTTCGATAGAACCGGACTCACGAAGATCAGAAAGCATAGGTCTCTTATCTTGTCGACTTTCTAAACTTCTCGATAATTGCGAAATCCCTATAACTGGAGTTTCTAAATCTCTAGCTAAAAGTTTAAGTCCTCTACTTATTTCTGAGATTTCAACTTGTCTGCTTTCAGCCGCAGATCTCCCCGTCATCAGTTGCAAGTAGTCAACAACGATTATTCCTAAATTCCCTATACGACTTTTAAGACGCCTAGCTTTCGCTCGTATTTCCATTATTGAAACACCTGGATTGTCATCAATGTAAATAGGCGCTTCGTCTAAATGTCCAATACCTTTATTAATACGAACCCAGTCGTCATCATTCATCTGAGCGTTAACTATTTTCTGAGAGTCAACTCGAGCCTCTGCACAAAGAATACGTTGAGTTAGCTCCAGCCGACTCATCTCTAATGAAAAAATTAAAGCTGGGTTATTTGAAACAGTTGCTATATGAGTTGCAATGTTAAGTCCCAATGAAGTTTTACCAACAGATGGTCTAGCTCCAATTATTATTAAATTACCTTTCTGTAAACCGGAAGTAAGTTGATCAAGTCGCTTGAAACCGGTTGGTACACCTGTTAGTCCTTTACCTTGTTGTCTTTCTTCCATTGCATCGAGAGTCTGATCAAGAAGATCACGCATTTGACCCATAGAGTCATTAATTCTTCCTTGTGCTAATTGGTAAACAAGATTTTCAGCCTCGTCTACAGCCTTAGGTACATCTTCAGGTCTGCTATAACCAATTTCTGCCATTTCACTAGCAGCACCAATTAATCCACGAAGTGTCGCATGTTCTTGAACAATTCTGGCAAAAGAAGAAGCCGAGGTTATTGCCGGTGTTGCCGCTTGAAGATCCAATAACATTCCAGGCCCGCCAATACCTTCAAGTAATCCGGCACGATCTAGGGCATCAGCAACAGTTACCGGATCAGCTGGTTCGCCTGATGCGTAAAGGCCACAGATTGCATCAAAAACGTGAGTGTGTGAAGGTTTATAAAAATGTTCCGCTGAGGTGACTTCAAGCGCGTCAGCGATTGCATCTTTGGACAAAAGCATTGCTCCCAGCAGCGAAGCTTCAGCTTCAATATTGTGGGGCGGAACTCTAGCTCCGGCATTTTCTCTTTGAAATGATCTAGGCAAAGAAGAAGTTTCTTCCAAATTTTGCCAATTTTCTTCGAGTGCACTCAAAACTTATACTCCAAACACTTCACACACTAGGTCCTACTTTGCCACTATTAACTTGTGGAACGCTAGAGGAAAACCCTAAAAACATGGGGGAAAACTAGTCTTTTTAAGTGGAATAGTCTGTGGATTAACTTGTGGAATGAAAGAATTTTCTGGGGAAAACTTTAAACTTCACTTTGAACATCAACAGTTACTTGCATTTCAACTTCAGGATGCAAGTGCAAAGTAAATTGATGGGCTCCAATTTCTTTTGCAGTCTCACCTGAAATATCTTTACGATCAACTTCTAAACCAACTTGATCCTGCAAAGCTTGTGTAATTTCCGTGACCCCTACAGAGCCAAAAAGTTTCCCAGTGTCAGAAGCATTAGCAAAAATTTGAATAATAATTCCGTCTAAACGAGAAACTATTTCCTCAGCGTCAGCTTTATCTTCAATAGCTTTTAAAGCTCGTTTCTTTTGCATAGCTTCAGCTTGAGCAGTAACTCCAGAGGATGCTACTACAGCTAGTCCGCGTGGTAATAAAAAATTTCTTGCGTGCCCGCTTGCGACATCTACAATGTCCCCAGTTCTACCCAGGCCATCTACATCAGATCGGAGGAGAATCTTCACAATTCTTCCTCCTCGTTGACGTCAAGAGCGACTTCGCTCTGATTATCTTGGGAATCAATAAATGAATCTACCAATTCTGGATTCGCTTCTACTGAAGAAATATCTGCTGACTCAAGCTCGTCACCTTCGGCACCAGGAGGAGGTGTCGTGGGCTGAGGAGGCGGACCTGATGCTCTATCAGAACGGTCATTTTCATTTCTTCTTTCTCGTCTTTGAGTTGTAACTGCTGCTATATAAGGCATCAAGGCCATTTCACGCGCATTTTTTATCGCTCTTGCAACAGCTCTCTGTTGTTGAGCATCGTTTCCACTATTATGACGTGCTTTTATTTTCGACCGTTCGGACAAAAATTTGTTCAGAAGATCTGTGTCTTTATAATCAACATAATCTAATTTCGCAATTGTTAAAGGACTAACTCGTTTTCTCCGCATCCGACCATTTTTTTCGTCAAATTGGGAGTTTTTAAATTCTTTACGTGCCATCAAAAAGGTTCCTCGTCTGTTGGATATGTTGGAGTGCTATCTCCAGAACTTGAATTACTCATGCCGCTAGTTCCTCCACCAGCGTCCCCACCTTTAAAATCATTACGGGTTAAATCAGCCGTAGCCCATTTCAAACTTGGAGCAACATCATCGGCAACAATTTCGACCTTTGATCTTTTTTCTCCATCTTGATTTTCCCAAGACCTTTGATCTAAACGCCCATAAATAACTACACGAGAACCTTTTGTAATTGACTCAGAAACATTTTCAGCAAGGTTTCTCCAACATGTAACATCAAAAAATGAAACAACGTCTTCATCGTTTTGACCTTTTCGATTCCAGGCAACTCCAAAATTAGCCACAGCTGCGCCAGCAGGTGTGTACCTTAGCTCTGGGTCACGAGTTACATTTCCAACGATTGTTACCGTATTATCAAATGCCATATTTACTCCAATTCAAATTGATACTAGTTAAGCGGTTGTGCCTTCTAAAAGGCCACGTTTTATAGCCTCTTCATCTGGAAGACGAATAATTTTGTGTCTAACTATTTCACTTCTATCAGCCAGACGAAGGAGGCGATCGCTCGAATCGATATTTGCTGCTTGAGTAACAATCTCAAGAACAACATAAAAGCCTTCCCATTTATGATTGATTCGATAAGTAAACTTACGTCTACCCCACGGCTCAGTGTCTTTTGATGAAGCAACTTTCCCATCTTCGCTTTCGACAGCAGAAACAACGTTAGATAAGTAGCTTGAAATGGCTTCTTCATCAAGATCGCCATCAAAAATAATCATTAATTCATAAGCCCGCATAACAGACATCACCTCCTACGGTTCCAAACAAACCCTTTGCTTGTTCAGAGCCCCTATCGGGGCAGGGGAAATATATTTTACCCTTATTGAAGACAAAATAAGGCTAATACCAATAAGTAAATTGGTAAACAATTTTTCCATATAACAAATACTGCTTATCAGGTGTGACAAAAATATTTAGATTGCACCATAAAGTCCAAGCTCTTCAGAAGTTTTGGAGCTTAAACAATAAGATTCGTCTTCTGATGGAAAAGAACCATTTTTAACGTCGGTTATAAATTCACGTAATGCGGAAACACCGTCCACATGAAATTGAGCATAGTTACGAACAAATTTTGGAATAATTCTCTTTTCTAAACCTAATAGATCATGTAAAACAAGTACCTGTCCATCACAATCAGATCCCGCACCGATACCAATTGTCGGAACATCAACTGAAGAAGTAACCATTGAAGCAACTTGAGATGGGACTCCTTCAAGAACAATAGAAAAACAACCAGCATGCTCCAAAGCTTTTGCGTCCGAAACTAAATCCAATGCTCCTTTGGTGTCACGTGCTTGAACCTTAAATCCACCCATTGCATTTATTGACTGGGGTGTTAGCCCTACATGTCCCATAACCGGAATTTCAGCAGACAGTAATGCTTCAATCATAGGAATTCTGCTTCTTCCGCCTTCAAGTTTTACAGCATTTGCGCCCGCTCTAATAAGTTTGGCTCCGTTACTAACTGTCTCTTCAATGGAAATGTGGTAACTAAGCCAAGGCAAATCAGCAACAACAAGTGCTGAAGGTTTAGTTCTCGCTACGGCAGCAGTGTGATGAGCAATATCATCAACTGTTACTTGAAGAGTGTCTTCATAACCTAAAACAACCATGGCCAGTGAGTCGCCAACAAGGATCATGTCAACGCCTGCTTCATCAACCATGCGTGCTCCAGGAGCGTCGTAAGCGGTGACCATCACTAAAGGTTTCGCCCCGTGAGTAGTTTTCTGTTCGCGAATGGAAGGAACATTAGCTCTCGACACCACAAATTCTCCTTTTCAGTCCAGCGCATACAGCTGCCGGCAGATATTTAATATTACCAATGATTTAAAATTAAAGGCTTTGATAGTTTTAAAATTTACTTTCCACCTAAAGATGCAATTCTTACAAGATGATTCCATCCACAATCAGGACATACTTCAATGACATAGGCCGAAAGCTGTGATTTTCGATCATTGAGTCTCTGAAGCTCCCCCTTTGTAGAAATACAACGACCATGGGCAGGTAATCTAGGACCAAAAACATAAGTTACATAATAAATTTCACCAGATTCACAAATAGGACAACTTTCTCCGATAAGAACTCCACAGTGAATGGCGTTTCGTTTCAGCATAGGTTGAGCATCACATAAGTTTTCTCGCTCAATTTCTCCATTTTTCCAATAATCAATCACTGTTTGTCGCGCAAGTCTGTATTCAACATCAGCAGCACGTTTCACAAAAATTAAATCATCTTTCCTAAGCTTGTTTCCGCTATTAGTAAGTACAAACTTTTTTATTCTTGCCGAAGACATAAAAATACAATAGTCATTTAATTGATAAATAAAGTTGCCGGAAATCCGAGAAATTATTTATTTTTTCCAGTGAGACAGAACCCTATTTCTTTCTTCATCAACTGAAATAGGTCCTTCACAAAGACGTATTTCTTTAATCCAACTTAAAATTTCACCTACTAATGGACCAGGTTCTATATCAAGTAACTCCATTAATTCTTGAGCGGTTAAAACCGGTTCAAATGAAATTAAATCTTCTACCGATCTTAAATTATCCAATACAGTCAAAAAATCTTTTACATCTGAATTTGAAGCCTCGATGAGAATAATAGACTCTTCAAGACTCAAGTGACTTAAATCAATTAAACGGCGGATCTCTTCAGCGGTCCATTTTTCACTCTTCGGCCCTTTAGAAACCGAGTTCAAAAAATCAACAACAGTTTCTATCAATCGCTTTTCTTCTCGGGACATCCTAAGTCGGTTTAAAGAGTCTTTAACTTCCTTCTTTGAGAGTCCT
>MDSV01171721.1_pt1 | contig 18238 bp, 17 predicted proteins | sample 810851 | NCBI WGS metagenome assembly MDSV01 (sample SAMN05326640, study PRJNA326480) | marine metagenome | isolation source: seawater | place: Atlantic Ocean: North East | collected 2012 | reverse complement strand
TAATAAGTTGTCAAACAAAAATATTTGTTTAACGTTTGATGATGCAATTAAGTCTCAAATTGACATTGCTCTTCCAGTTTTGAAACAACTTAAAATCAAAGCTTTTTTTTTCATTAATACATCAATATTTACTGGAAATCCTGATAAATTAGAAGTATACAGACATTTTAGACTTAACAAATACAAATGCGTAAACACATTTTATAATGAATTTTATAAATATGTTCCTCAAAATATAGATGAGTTTTTAAAAAAATACACAAATCAATTAAAAAAATTGAAATTGCAATATCCACATTATTCATTTGAGGATTTAAAATTTAGATTAATACGTGATATATTGTTAACAAGGTATCAATATGATCAAATTATGACAATTATGATGACCGAAAAAAAGTTTGTTCCAAAACATTATTTTAAATATTTATTTTTCAGCAAAGAAGATTTGAAAAAATTATTTAATGAAGGTCATACTATTGGACTACATACCCATACACATCCAACTAATATTGCAAATCTAACCTACAACGAACAATTGAAAGAATATAAAAAATGTATTTCAACTCTTTCAAAGATTACAGGAGAATCTAAATCATATTTTAATACAATGTCACATCCATGTGGTTCTTATAATAAAAATACTTTAAATGTCTTAAGTGAATTAAATGTTAAATTAGGTTTTAAAAATATAATGTCGATAGAAAATGATAAAGGAATGAAAAAAATAAATAACTCTCAATACGAAATAGCTAGACAAGATCATGGTGAAATAATTAAAAGATATAACATATGAAAATTACCTTATTCACAAGAAATCAAAACAGACATAATTATTTTGTTAACCTTCTGTCTTTACATTGTGACGAATTGTTTGTTGTACAAGAATGTGGGACTATTTTCCCAGGTTCTGTTCCTGGGCTTTATCCTAAGTCGAAAATAATGGAAGATTATTTTCATAATGTCAATCAAGCGCAGAATAAACTTTTTGGTAATTCATTTGTTAATAAGTTTAATAAAAAGATAAGGACTTTTCCAATTTTATTTGGTGATTTAAATAAGTGTAGCTTAGATTTATTGAAAGATTTTTTAGATAGTGATCTTTATATAGTATTTGGTGGCAGCTATATCAAAGGCGAACTCGTTAATTTTTTAGTATTAAATAAGGCTATCAACATACACATGGGGGTATCACCATACTATCGAGGAACAGATTGTAATTTTTGGGCATTAAATGATGATAATCCACATTTAGTTGGATCAACAATCCACCTTCTAAGTAAAGGTTTAGATAGTGGTCCAATTTTATTCCATTCAATGTCTAAAATAAAATCTAATCCTTTTGAATATACTATGTCTACAGTGAAATCTGCATTTCATTCAATTGCAGATAGGATTAACGATAAAACAATATTCAATATTGACCCTCTTTTGCAAAATAAAACTCAAGAAATCCGTTATTCAAAAAATGAGCATTTTACAGATAATGCTATAATTAATTTTTTTAACAAAAAAATTGATCTGTTTTCTAAAGATTTTGATGCAAGTCTTTTAAAAGATGCTTATTATTTTTCTGATTAAATATTTAAGATTTGATTTTATTTTTAATAAATCTTAAGAATAATTTATTATTTTTTTTTACAATAATATTATTAATACTAACTCTTTTTAATTCGCTGTACCACTCTTCAGATTTTATGGTGTAAAGAGTGTTTAAAATAATTTTAAACTTATTATAGTTGCATTTATTTGTCCAAAATAATCCATTATCATCAAAAATTGTTGGCCACCCAAATTTATTTAAATCTTTAAACCCTACAAAATTTCCTCTAACGGAAAAAAAAGCAACACGATTTTTCCTTGAGAGTGCTTCATAACCTAACGTTGAATCAATTGTGACAGTTACACTTGAATAATCAGTAGCTAAATATGAAGTATAATTTGAATTAAACTCTAAAAATCTAAAATTTGAATTTAAAATACTTTTAAAATAATTAGTTTCTTTCTTTCTGCTAAGAATGTCTTTTTTTTGTGAGTTAGGAATTATTACAAGTTCTTTTTTATTTTTAATTGAATAATTCTGGAGAAAAGGAAGTACATACATGTCAGTTTTTTTTATAAAATTAAAAAACGATACATTTTTATTTTTTATATTAAAAACTCTTCCCTCATAGTTTGGATTATATTGAGAAATATATGCAAGCAAATTATTTTTTCTGTATGTTTTTTTTTTAATATGATTATTTATAAATGAACCTAAAACTTTTGTTTTACCATTCACATATTTTGAAAAAAATTCACCTATTTGTTTTCCAAATACAAATTTATAATCAACAAAAAGTTGTTTTTTTTCTTTGCAGTTTATTTTGCTTAGTGTTTCAAAAATATCTTGGTATTTATCTCTCCATCCATTTTGTATAAAAACAGTTTGAATATCTTTAAACTTCAAACTCAGGGATAAAAATCTTATATCATTGTCAATGTTTGTAATTACTAAGTCTGGTGAACAATACTCAATGTAAGTATCGATATAACATTCTGGAAAAGTATGTCTTTTAAAAAAACTCAAAATTAAGATTGGTAAATTAATTTTTTCATATCTAATATATAAAATTTCAGGATTAAAGTTTTTCAACATTTGATACATTAAATCTATTCGTTCTCCATCATAAATTAAAATTTTAGTTTTTTTAGGAAAAGAAAATACAAACTTAGTTTTTAAAAAAATTCTTAATATTTTAAAATTTAATTTCACTTTAAAACTTTAAATAAATCAATCTAAATAGAACAGAAATTTTTTAAAATTTTTAATCCAACCTTACCACTTTTTTCCGGATGGAATTGTGTGCCATAAATATTTCCTTCTTTAATAACTACACAAATTTTATGACCATTGAATAAACAATTTGCTAAAATATTATTTTTATTTTTAGGACTAAAAGAATAAGAATGAACAAGATAAACTTCTTCAAATTCTTTCAAATTACCTAAAATGGAATTAGACCAAGAATTATTTTCTTTTAAAAGCTCTATCCAACCTATATTTGGTATTTTACAAAAATTACCCTCAGTATCCTGATTTGGAATTTGTTTTACTACTCCTGGTATAACATTAAGTCCTTTATGTTTCCCATATTCTTCACTAATTGTGGCTAATAATTGCATTCCTAAACATATTCCTAAAAGAGGCTTTCCTGAATTACAATATTCTAAAATTGGTTTGATTAGGTCATATTTTATTAACCCTTTCATCCCATTTTCAAAAGCACCGACACCTGGTAAGATTAGATATTTTGCTTTTTCAATGTCCTTAAAATTATTTGTAACTATTGTTTTACTTCCACATTTTTTTATTGCATTTTGAACACTAAAAATATTTCCTAAACCATAATTGACAATTGTTATAGTAGACATTTTTAAATCATTCGTACTTTGATAGAAGCTAATTTTGCTTCATTTTTTAAATCACTTACTGTTCCACGATTATAGTGTAGAAAATCTGCCACTGCTACTGCATCAGCTTTTGATTTTATTATAGCATCAACAAGGTCATTTGGTGAGCCTAGTCCTCCACTAGCTATAATTGGAACTTTTACAGATCTACTTACGGCTTCAATTAGATCTAAATCAAATCCTAATCTGGTACCCTCTTTATCAATTGAAGTTATCAAAATTTCTCCAGCTCCAAGATCAACGCAATTCTGTGTCCATGCTATAACGTCTAAACCTGTTTTTTCCCTACCATTGTCTGTATACACTTCCCATCCACTGGGATTTTTTTTAGCTTCAATACTTATAACCATAGCTTGCGAACCGAATTTTAGAGCTATTTCTTTTATTAATTCGGGTCTTTTTACTGCTGCTGTATTTATAGCAACTTTATCAGCTCCTATTTTAAATATATTTAAAGCATCATCTATACTTCTAATACCTCCTCCTACAGTTAGTGGAACAAAAATATCTTGTGCAGCATTTTTAACGATGTTTTGAAGATTATTTCTTCCATAAAGTGATGCAACAGTATCTATATAAATTAATTCATCGATTCCTTGATCGTAATATTTTTTTGCTATAAGTTTTGGATTACCAATAACTCGTAAACCTTCTAAATGAATTCCTTTAATTAGGTTAGGACCTTTTATATCTAATCGGCCTATTATTCTTGCCTTATTCATAAATGATTAATAAATTGTGGTTCTAAGTTTCCATTTACCATTTTCAATTTTCCATATGTGTGGTGATCTAAATGTGTCTGTTAATTTTGAAAAATAATTAAAGTCTATTTTAGGTTCTTCAAACTCGTTTGAAATTTCTCCGAATTCTTTTTTATTGATACTAAGATATTCAAAAATTTCTTTTGAGAACCGTTCAGGAAATTCTCCATCAAATCTTTTAATTAAAGCAACAGCTTCATCTCTTGTAATATCCCCAGATCTGATTTCTTGTGATGCTTCTAATGTTGCTCTTCCAATTCCAAACTTAATAAAAGTTGTGTAAAAATGGAAATCATCTATTTTGTCATCAATGCTACTATATTTACTAAAACTACCTGTAGATCTCTCCGGAGCAGACTGAAATCCACCATTTTCTACTGCATAATAGTAACATTCTTGCGGATGCCAAGGCAAGTAATAACCTAGATATTGTACATCAATTTTATTTTTTTTTAATTGATAAGGATCAGGTGGCAAATATGGATTTAAATCAGCATTTGATAATTTAAAAATATTTTTTAATTCTTTGACAGCTATTCCGGATATATAAATATCATCAATTTTATCAGAAGAATAGTAAGAAATTTTCTTTTCAGCAGTTTCGTCCTCATCTTGATTATTACCATATTCTGTAGGATTTTCGCCATAAAAGACTAATGGAATTTTCATTAAAGAAGCTATCTTAGGCGGGTAATACATCTGTCCCATAATAAATGGTTGAAATGGATGAAATAATTTTTCAAGAGCTATTCTAGTCAACAATCTATGTGTTTTTCCGTTGGGTGTAAATAAATAATTATCAAAGCCGGACTTAATCCATGATTGAAAATTAGACCATCCCCAATCAGTATAAATGACAGGAGACCAAGTGACAGTTAATGGATGCATTCCATATTCATATTTAAGTTTATGCGCGGCATACCAGCTGTCTTTTCCACCAGATCCAGGAACCAAACAATCATATTTACCATCTTTACTTCGATATTTATTACAAAGATTATGAAGCTGTTTTTTTCTTTCAGACCAATCAATTTTTTTTTTATTTTTTGTTACTAAACATGCTGAACAAACATTTTGTTTATCCATTTGAACTGTTGGTTTTTCTGTATTTATTTTGTGTTTGTACTCTTGTTCAGAATTTGGTTTTTGATTACTAAATGCACAATTAGAACAAAAAATTATTTCTTTTGGTAACCCATAAAATGTCTCAGGATTATTATTATGTTGATTATATTTATCAATGTTTATTTCCTTAGGCGCGTTTATGTAAGTCATTTCTTAACCTTGTCAATCTTTACCAACATGATAACCCTCCATCAACAATAAAATTTTGACCTGTTATATAACTTGATGCATCTGAAGCTAAAAATAAAATTGTTGACTCCATTTCAGAAGCTTTTGCCATTCTTCTAAGAGGAACTCTATACGAATAATTTTTTTTGAATTCCTCATTTTGTCCACTTTCAACGCCACCTGGAATAAGTGTATTTACTCTAATACCTTTATGCCCCCAATAAGATGCTAAATATTTAGATAAACCAATTACTGCTGATTTTGAAACCGAATATACAGCCGGAGTATTAATTTTCACATTCATATAATTTGAATTTTCGTAAATTCTCTGATCAGGAGCTAGTAAACCATAAATTGAACTTACTTGAATAATTGAACACGAGGTATTTTGTTTAAGCATTTGTTTTCCAACTAATTTGCTCATTAAGAACATACTATCAATATTTACAGACATCACTTCATTCCACACAGTAAGTTTGTAATTTTCAAAATCATCAAAAAAGTTTTTTAAATTTTTTGTTTTTGTTGCTGCGTTGTTGATTAATATGTCAACTTTACCAAATTTTTTGATAATTTTTTTTAAAGCTAGTTTTATGTCACTTTCCTTTGTTATATCACACTTAATACCCAAAATTTTGTTTTTATCAATTGTATTTTCTAATTTTACAATAGTTTCCTCTATTGCATTTTTATTAATATCTATAATTACAATATTTGACCCATTTTCACCCAAAACTCTCGAAAAATTAGAACCTAATATTCCTGCTCCACCAGTAATAATTGAAGTTTTTTTTGTTAAATCAAATTTTTTTAATGATTTATTTTTCATATTTTTTTTCCTTAAAAATCATTACTAAAAACTAATTGAAGAGCCCTTATCTATTTTTTTTAAATTATACAATAAATTCATTAGAGATATTGTTTCATTTGGATCAATTACCATTTTTTTATATTTAACCATTTCAAAAAAAGATTCTAATGTTCTTCTAAATGCAAAGAAATTATTATGTAAATTAAAGTATTTATTTTTATTTTCTCCAAAAATGCTTATATGAAAAGTCCTATTTACTTTACCTATACAATTCAAATAAATTGGTAAGTCATTCTTAAGTATTATTAAAAAAGATTCATTCCTACCCTCAATATTTCTAATTAACTTAATTTCGTTAAATTTAATTCCAATACCAGATAATGCTTCTAAAATGTGAATTCCATACTTCACAACATCATTCATAACTGTACTGGATATTAATTTTATGGAATTAACATATTTTTTTTTCCTTACCAAGTCTAATTCTTTTGCAAATCTAAAACCCGAACAAGAAATCAATTTATTTTTTTCCAAGTAAGGTTTAAAAATTTTTAATTCCTCTCTATCAATTGTAAGGGGTTTATCTATAAATACAGGTATATTATCTCTTAAAAAAGGTAATGCAAAATGCATATGAGACTTCCAATCATCCCTAGCAATAATTAGAGCGTCAACTTTGTTTTTCATCTCTTCTAAGTGACTACATGCATTATCAATCTTACAAGATTTACAAAGTTGTTGTGTTAAATTAAAATTCTGAGTCCATGCATGTGTAATTTTTATATCTTTAAAACCAAAATTTTTAGAATCTTGCTTTTCCAAATAATCTAATATCACATGCCAACCAGAATTGAAGAATTCTTTTTTATTGTATCCATTGATAATCGCGGAAAAAGAAAATGGGTGTCCATTACCTTCACTTAAGCCAACAATACCAGTTTTTATCACCATACACTCCAGCCACCGTCAACACAGAAATTTTGTCCTGTTATATATGACCCAGCATCACTACACAAAAGTATGGCAGCACCTTTAATTTCATGAGGTTTGCCAATTCTATTAAGAGGATTTTTTGAAGCCAAACGTTTTATGAATTCTGGATTTTCAATTTGTGTTGTTTCAAATGGGAAAGGGCCTGGGCTTATACAATTAACTCTTATTTTATAAGGTGAAAGGAAACTTGACAAATATTTTGTGAGTTGTATAACTCCAGCTTTTGATGCCCCATAACTTGGTGGATTAGCAAACTTTTCTGAATCATACAGTCTGTAGTCGGGTGCAACATGACCATACATAGATGCAATATTTAAAATATTTGGGTTTTTACCATTTTTCAAAAGTGGAAAAATATTTTTAATCGTTTTAAACACTCCGTTTAAACAAATATTAACATCATAATCCCAATCCTCATCAGAAATTGATTCAAAGGTATTTTTATTCCCAGACCAACCACAATTCACTAATACATCAAGTGAGTTGTCAGTCAATTCTTGAATACTTTTCTTCATTTTTGTAATTGATTTAGGATTATTAATATCGACTTCAACAAAATGAATTTTTATATCTTTATATTTACTTTTAATATGATTAACAAAAGACAAACCTTTATCAAAATTTCTACTGGCAATGATAATATTAGAACCAAATTCAGCAAAAACTTCCGTTATTTGACTTCCTAGCAAACCTGCACCTCCTATTACTAGAGAGTTTCTGTGTTTTAATGATAAAAGATCTAAACATTTCATTTGAGTTTGTCTAACATAACGTTTGCAATAATTAAATCTATTTCATCATTAATATCAATTACTTTTTTGTTATCGACTATTTCAGCTCTTGAAGACCCAAATAACAAGCCTTTATTCTTTTTGGGCAATTTGGATGGATTAAATGCATAAACTAATCCATTTAATTGGTATACATCACTTAGAGCTTGTCTTGGTGTCCATGGATCAACTTTGTTTATGAAAGTGACTGGCCTCCTTTCTTTAATTAACCATGTTTTTTCAGGATGAATTTCAGCTTTATGAAAAGTGGCTATTGAGTCAAGATTTTCGAAAACCATATCATCTACACATTTTTTTATTAAATTTGCATCTCTAAATGGTGATGTAGGCTCTAATAAAATCATAATATCAATCTTATTTCCTTCAGAATTTAAAATTTTGTATAAATATCTTATAGTATCTATTACAAGAGATTTATCAGAAGCTAAATAAGAAGGTCTATCATAAACCTCAGCACCTTCTTTTAATGCTACTTGTTTTATTTTTAAGTTATCAGTAGATACTATTACTCTATTGATAATACTGCACTCAAGAGCAACATCAATTGTCCACTTTAATAAAGTTTTGTTACCTAAAATTGACAAGTTTTTTTCTGGTATTGACTTACTTCCACCCCGAGCAGGTATAAGGGCTACTATATTTTGTTTTTTTTTCAATTAATTACCTTTTTCAATTTTTAAAATTATTATATATACTCACATTTTTAATCTTAATTAAAAAAGCTTTTGGGTTTTTTCAAAATCTTTAATGCTTCCAATATCAACCCATAATTCATCAGATACGTAAGCATTAACATTTAATTTATTTAAAATCATTTTATCAAAAAAACTTGTCATATCGATAAACTTTTTTGGAATTAATTTTAACATATTTGGAGAAATTACATAAATACCAGAATTAATATAAAATTTAGTTTTAGGTTTTTCAGATATAGATAAGATTTTATGTTTTTTTAATTTAATTACTCCATATGGGATTTCAAATTCTTTTTCATTTACAACCATTGTAGCGTCTGAATTTTTATTTTTATGGAATTCTAATAGTTTTATGAAGTTTATATCTGTAAATAAATCTGCATTCATAACCAAAATATCAGATGTAAATTTTTCTTTAATAAGGCTCAATGATCCAGCAGTACCCATTTTATTGTCCTCTGTTATGTAATTAATTTTTACACCCCATTTCGACCCATTTCCAAAAAAATCTTCTATCAAATCTCCTTTAAAATTAACTGAAAAATAAAAATTCTGAAAACCCTGATCAATCAACAGTTCAAATATTCTTTGTAAAATTGGTTTATTACCAATTAATAACATAGGTTTTGGAATATTCTTAGTTAAGGGTCTTAATCTTTTGCCTAAACCACCTGCCATAATGATTACTGGATTATCTTTGAAAACAGGACTGATCAAATCTTCAAAAATAACTAAATCAACTACACAATTTTTTTCATCTAATATTGGTAATTGTTGAATGGATTTAATTTTCATCAATTTTATCAAATTTTCTTTAGACAAATTCATCGGTGCTGTTATAGCATTTTTATTCATAATCTGACTTACAGGTGAATTTAGATCAATTTGTTTAAGTACAGTCCTTCTTATATCTCCATCTGTCACAGTTCCTAATAACTTTTTTTGTTTATTAATCACCATTACAAACTTTATTTCATTTGCATTAATTGTTTTAAGTGCTTCTGAAATTTTTGTGTTCGGGCCTATTGAGATTTCTTTTAAGTCATTCAATGTTAGCTCCATAAGTTTGAATGCTGAAATTCATTGATCAATAACATCATCATATTCATAATTTCTTTTTGACTTACCTTTTATAAGTTTCCAAAAATCAAATGGTGAAATACCTCCACCAGACCTTTTACAGGTAATGTTATTTTTTGAAAATTTTTCTCCCTTTTTTATCATACTTGAAGCTACTAAAAATTTTCTAGCTATATTAATATTTTTTGTCTCAGATGGACTAATCATCTTTTTACCATTACCAATAGTTTTTTCAACTTCTCTAATTCCCTTAACCATTAATCTAAATTCTTTTGGGTTCAAAGATGCCTTATGGTCAGGACCTTTCAAAGACTTATTTAAGGTAAAATGTTTTTCAATTATTTCCGCGCCCAATGCCACTGCAGCGAGTGAAGTATTTATACCATTAGTATGATCTGAATAACCTATTTGGACATTATATTTTTTTTTTAAAGTTTCAATAGCTTTCAAATTTGCCTCCTTTAAAGGAGCAGGGTATTCTGTAGTACAATGAAGTAATTTTATTTTTTTACGAAGTAATTTACTTTTTTTAAATTCAGTGAACGCTTTATTTAACATTTTTGTATTACATTCATCATAAATAAAATTTAATAATCCAAAAGAAATTGCTTTTAATCCATTGTTGATATCATTTAAATCACTCATACCTGTAGATAAAATGATTTCATCAGCCAAATAGCCTGTATTAACAAGTAAAGGTGCGTTAGTAATATCCCCTGAAGAAATTTTAATTTTTTTAATTCCAAAATCGTTTGCTAACATCTTTAAACTTTCTATATCGAAAGGAGTTGACAAAAATTCAATATTTTGTTTGTTGCACTCATTGATAATTTTTTCATGCATATTAGAAGTTAACTCAAGTTCTTTAATCATAGTATATTGGTTATCTAGTTTATTAGTATTTAACTTTTGATATTTAGCCTTTTGAACATTTTTAGTAACCATTCTTGATGCTTTAAATGATTGAAATTTTATAGCATCTGCACCAAAACCAGATGCAACTTTCACCATTTCTATTGCTTTATCAAGATCACCATTATGATTTACTCCTGCTTCTGCTATAATATAAGTACTCATACTCTTATCTTAAGTCATAAAATTTTTTAGTAATTGATGGATCATATTTATTTAACTTTTCCATAATTTTTTTTGTTGCGTTGCCATTTCCATAATGTGATTTTATATATTTTAAATTAGATCTAAATTCTTTGCTCATAACATGTTTGATAACTTTTATTATTTTAATCTTATTCTCTGAAACAGTTACTATTGAACTTGCTTTTAATCTGCCTTTTTGTCTATCGCCAATATCAACAGTTGGTGTTTTTAAAAAAGGAGCTTCTATTATCCCACTAGAAGAATTTCCGATAACTAAGTCTGCTAATTTTAAAAAACTATAATAATTTTGGGAGCCAAGAGAATTAAAAATGTAACAATTTTCTCTTTTTTTTACGAAATTATTAATTTTCTTTATAATCTCTTTTGAACCAGAATCAGCATTTGAATATGTAAATATTATTGTACTATTTTTAAACTCGTTAAGGGCACCCAAAAACTCTTCAATACCATTTGTGTTTTTTAAACTTATCATCAAGGGATGAAATGTCGCAAGAAATATTGTTTTTTTAAAGCTTATCTTGAATTTTTTTTCTATTTCAATTTTGGATAATAATTTTGTTCTTTTTATATTATCTAAACCTGGTGCGCCAACATTAAAAACAGAATTTGGGTCCTCTCCAAGTTGAATAATTCTTTTTTTATATTGCTCGTTTGCAACGAAATGTATATGTGAAAATTTTGTAATTGAATGCCTTATACTATCATCAAGAACGCCTTCAGTTACTTCTCCACCATGAATATGAACAATTTTTAACTTCAAAAAGGCAGCAGCTTGAACAGCCGCAAAAATTTCATATCTGTCACCAAGTACAATGACCTTTTGTATTGAATGATTCTTAAAAGATTCTACAAATGAAATAACACCTAGTCCAATCGATTTAGCAACACCATAGTCTGTATCAGTAGATAACAACATTTCAACTTTATCAGAAATTTTGAATCCATCTTCTTCAATAACTTTAAAAGTTGAATTAAACTCTGGACTTAAATGTGAACCAGTAACGAATAATTTTAAGTCATATAATTTGCTAAAGGACAATTCTTGAATTATTGGTTTTAAGAGCCCGTAATCAGATCTTCCTCCAGTTACAAGCGCAATTTGATTTTTCATAGTTTTGTATCCAAATTTAATTTTATATGAAACGCACTACTTGGAAGACTGATTATTGCTTTTTCCAGTTTTATTGAATTAGACAAGTCTGAATGGGGACAATCTTTATACATTGGTAGTTTATTTAAAAGCTTCCAAACTGGTCTGCATCTAAATCCAAAATCATTCAAATTTTTTAATAAGGTATTCCTAAAAGACAAATCCTTTGAATATATTTTGATACAATTCAACCAACGATTACTTTCACAATTTTTTGGTTGATCAATAAAACTAAAATTTTTTGAATTTTGAAAATGTAATTTATATTTATTTGCTAGAAGTTTCTTTTTATATAAAATATTTTTAAATTTTTTTAATTGCGCATAACCCAAGGCTGCATTAAGGTTTGGCATTCTATAATTCCAACCAACTTCGTCATGTATATAATCCCATTGATGTGGAATTTTAGCAGTACTTGAAATATGTTTAATTTTTTTTGCTAAACTATCATTATTAGTAAGTAATGCCCCACCACCACCACTCGTAATTATTTTATTTCCATTGAAACTTAGTGTTCCCACATCACCAAATGTCCCTAAATGTTGTTCCCTCCAAAGACTGCCAAGAGCTTCAGCTGCATCTTCAATTACAAACAAATTGTATTTTTTTCCAAAATTAAGAATTTTTTCCATATCTATAGACATTCCAAACACATGCACTGGCATTATAGCTGATATAATTCTATCTGTCTTTTTATTGTAAAGATTGCCATTTTTAAATTGACAATTATTTCCAATATAATTTTCTAACTTTAAAAGATCAATTCCCAGTGTATTTACATCGCTATCAACAAAATGAGGTATCGCATCACAATATTTTATCGCATTAGCTGTTGCAACAAATGTTAAAGCAGGTATGAACACCTCCTCACTCCTTTTAATTCCTATAGATCTTAGAGCTAATTCTAATGCTGAAGTTCCATTGACTACAGAAACCACATTTTTTGCTCCTGTAATTTTTTTTAATTCAAATTCAAATTTTTCAATATATTCACCTGATGTTGAAACAAAATTTGAATTAATGCAATCCGATAATGTGTCACTTTCTATCTGACAAAACTCTGGTTCATGAAGTGGTATATCTTTTTTTATTTCATTAACCTCTAACACTTTTTTTAATATTTCTATTAACTCTTCAGATGTATGGTCCACATTCATGACTTAAATATTATATTTTTGATAATTATTATACTTTTTTAAATTCTTCTTTATTTTAAACCAATCAATTGTAGCAGATAAACCTTTTTTTAACCCTTGAACTCCAGAATATTTAGGAGACCAATCAAGAATATTTAATGCAAAAGAATTATCAGCTCTAAGTCTATCAACTTCAGATTTTTCAGGTCTAATTCTTGCCTCATCTCTGTTAATTTTGATACTTATATTTATTATGTTAGAAATCATTAAAGTTAAATCTTTAATTGATATTTCAAAATTTGATCCAATGTTAATAACTTTGCCTTCTGTTTCCTTTGCTTCAAGACATTTTATAAAACCACTAACTGTATCATCAATATAGTTGAAATCTCTTGTAGGTGTAAGTAATCCTAAATCAATTTCTTTTTTCCCATTTAATATTTGAGTAATGATATTTGGTATAATTGCTCTTGTTGATTGTCTAGGACCATAAGTATTAAAAGGTCTTAGTATTGTTACAGGAGTGTCGAATGAGTTATAAAAAGATAAAGCTAATTGATCAGCTGCTATTTTACTTGCTGAATAAGGTGATTGAGGTTGGAGTGGATGTGTTTCAGATATTGGGACATGAATAGCACTTCCATAAACTTCACTAGTTGACGTGTGTATAATTTTTTTTATTTTATAATTATTTGCAGCTTGAAGAATATTTAGTGTTCCTTTTACATTAGTTTCAACGTAAGAGTGAGGGGAATTATATGAATATGGAATTGATATTAATGCAGCCAAATGAATTACAAAATCACAATCTTTAATAGCTAAAGAAATACCATTAATATCTCTAATATCACCAAAAAATATTTCAATTTTGTTTCTTGTATTTTCAGAGCATTCTTCTAACCATCCAATTGAATTATCAGAATTGTATAGAATAAAGGCTTTAACTTCATAACCTTTTTCGACCAATCTTTCAACCAAATGTGATCCAATAAAACCCTCTGCACCTGTAACTAATATTTTCATCATTTTAGTTGCGCACAAGTTTAAATTTATATTTTAAAAGTCGAAAAATTGGTCGAAATACAGCAAAGAACGTTCTTAGAAAATAAATCGTAAAATAGATATTTATAAAATTACTCTTTTCAATCTTAAAATTATTACATTCAATGTCTGTGACATAACTTTTGTCAACATGGAAATTATTGATCTTTTTTGATTTAAAATTTATTAGTTTTGAAAATTCAGAATTTTTTATTGATTTGACAAATTTAGGCGACCAATTATATCTTGGAATCTCAACGGTATTTGGAAAAAAACTCATTAAAATAACATCATATTCTAAGTTAGATTTATTTGAACTTCTTCCATGCCAAGTTCTATTAAAAAAAAGATAACAATCACCAATATTTCCAGGTGTTTTACTAAATACAAAATTAATCAGCCTTACTAAGGGAGTAGGAGCCTCAACACCCCATTCTTTCATTCTTGTTTTTATTAGATGAGAGCCAGGTAAAAAGCATGTGCTACCAAGACCCTTAGGGTTATTAGAAAGTAAGATACTCAAATTTGTTTCACCAATTGCATCTTGATGTAAGTATAAACCCTTATCCCCAGGCAAAGATCTTCTTACACTACAATCTCTTAATTTGTAATTTTTTCCTAACAAATGTTCAAAAGTAAATTTAAAATTCTTGTTATTTAAAATTCTTTCTATTATTTCAAAAGCTTTTTTATTATGTTCTGGAAATCTAAAAATAACTTCTGAACCATTGAGAGGAGGAGAATAGTTACACAATTTCCCAGTTTTTATTTTTTTTCCCCTATAATCTTGAAAAAGTTTTTTTGATATATTTGATAACTCAATTGCCTCATTTGAGTTTAGACCAAAATAATTAGACTTAACGTACCCGTCTTTCTTAAATTTTTCTAAAAGTTTTTTCATAATAAATCAATTTTATTCAGACATACTTTTCATGATATATTTATTTATTTCAAGTATAAAAAATATTTAAGATGTTTTTAGATAAATTTAAATTTTCATGAGAAATTAATATGACAATCCTTTTTTGAGATAATACTTTGACAATTTCTAAAATTTTGTCTTTATTTTTTTTATCCAACCCTGAAGTTGGTTCATCAAAAATTATAATGTCATCCCCTGAAAGTAATACTCTTGCTATCCCTAATCTCCTCATTTCACCCCCAGAAATAGTTTGACCTTTTTCAGCTGTAACAGTATCTAACCCACCTAAATTTTTTACAAATGTATCGGCACCTACATCTTTAAGTACGGACCAAATTTTTTTATCCGAAATTTTTTTGCCATAAACTAAATTATCTCTTAATGATTCATGAAATATATATATATTTTGAGTTATATAACCTATTTTAGCCTTAAATCTGGTGCTAACATATTTTCTGCCTGAAGAACCTATATATGCAACTTTACCTTGATTAGGAAATTCAAGTCCTGAAATTAAGTTTGATAAAGTACTTTTTCCAGACCCAGATTCTCCAATAATTAAGTTAATTTTACCTATTTCAAATTTTAAATTTATATTATCTATTAAAATTTTGTTTTTATTATAACTAAAAGATAAACCCTCAGTTTCTAATGCATTAATATTTTCCGGAATATCTTTTAACTTCATTTGTTTTTTAAAATCTAATATTTTGGCAACTGTTAAAAAGTTACCATGAAACTTTGCAATACCTGTTACAACATTATTAAATTGAGATAGCTGCCCAATTAGCCGTAAGCCTAAAACTCCAACTCCAGCAAGTGAAGCAAAAGAGAAATTATTTGGTTGTAAGTTAAAAAATATTAACCAAAGTAGTAAACCAGATATTGCAACTAATGGAATTGATAAATTAAAAGTGTTTATGAAAGCATGTAATATTGATATTTTAACCTCAGTTTTTGTATAATCTGATTGAATTTTTATACCTTGCGAGTAATGGAATTTTAAATTGTTTCCAACTTTTACTTCAAAAATTCCATTTAATCTATCACCTACGTCTGCCGCAAATAGACTAACAATATTTGCTAATTTTTTTCCCAAATTCCCAATAATTGATACTGTTATTCTCATAAACACAATTAATGGGAGACAAATCAGACTTAAAGCAATTGTTGTCATGAAATCTGTTTTGAATGCTATAAAACTTAAAATTAAACAATAAAAAAAACTAAAGCCTGAACTTGCCAAACTATGGAAATACCTAATTACATTTGCTGATTGAGCAGAAATTATTGCCACAGAATCTCCCACTCTTAGTTCTCTAATATTTCTCCATTCTGATACTAGATAATTTTCAAATACGGCCTCTTGTAACTTTTGTCTCATTTTACTTGCAAAATAACCTTCAAAAAAAACTATTATCCATTTTATAGTAAAAGCTGTTAAATAAAGTAATATTAGAATTACAACAGAATCGAGTAGATTTTGAGAAAATAAATTATCAAGAAAATATGGTAACAAAAATAATCCCTCGCTAATATTTTCAGATATTTTTCCTTCAGTTAATAATGAGACAAATATCAACATTGCAAAGCCCTCACAGAAGGCCGTTATCATAGTCAGAAAATAATAGACAAACAATCCAACCAAGACATAGTTATAGTTTAAATTAAGTTTCTTAGTGATATATCTGGCATTATTTAAATAATGTTTTTGAAAAAAATTGATCATTAAATTCGCTTTATAAATATTAAATAAGCATTAATTGTTATTATGAAAAATCATAGTATTTTTTTATCTAAAATAATTTTTACAGTTTGTTTAGCTCCATCAAAATCTAATCTTTTTATATTTTTTTCAAACAAATCTTGATCTTTTTTATCTAATATATATTCACACACTTTTTCAAAAGCTTTACCTATTGAATTAAACTCATAACCTAAATTATTTTCAAATAAAACTTTTGCATTAAACTTAATTTCTTGATTAGTATCTTCAATAACTGAAAAAATTCTTGTACAATTATTCAAACAATCAGTTACGGTACCAATTCCTGGCCGAATAATAGCCGCAGAAATCTCACGATACATCTCCTTATTATATGTTGCAGGTTTTATAAATTTAGGCATTTCGCAATTGTATAAAGATGGCTCTATCCATATTGTATCAAAATAATGAGATAAATTAATATTTTTTATAAATTTTAAAAATTTATCCTTTAATAATCCCCCATGACCACATGAAATTAATAAATCTTTGTTTTTACCTCTTTTGGCTTTAAAGCCTTTATCAAAAGTATATAATCCAACCAAATGCAAGTTTTTATATTTATGGAAATAAGGAGGAACGAATAAACTAGAGCATATTAGATTAGGTGGATACCTTTCGATAATATCATTACATTCTCTTATTAATTTTTTTGGAAGATTATTTATTGCATGATGCCAAAAAAAAGACCCAGTTATCCAACTATCTGGTCTTAATTTTAGAATTTCAATCAAATTATCTGAAACTACAAAATCATACTTATCTAAATTTTTAATTTTTTTAAGCCAATTAAAATTATACTCATTTTGCCAGTTTGAAACTCTAGTATTAGTATCAAAATCTTTTATATTCAAATTATTAATTTTAAAATTTTGTAGTATTTTTTTATATTGTAAAATAGGTGCATACAAATCACAATAATAACCAAATAGTGAAAATTCTTTTGCAATAGTAAGCAACCTTCTTATATGACCCAACCCATTTGAACAGGAAATTAAGGCTACAGATTTCTTCATTTAGGGCTTAGATATCCTATGGTAGCATAAGTATTAAGTTTGGTATTTTCAATTTCTTTTTTATTGAGTTGATTCCAACCATCATAAATTAATTTATACTCTTTATAACTTTTATAAAAAAACTTTGACCTTATATTTGAACGATTATTATTTAATATTAAAATTATATCGCATTTTTTAATTCCATCGTCTAAATTTTTAGTGACTTGAAATCC